>Ga0099364_10000372_pt1 | contig 75194 bp, 66 predicted proteins | sample TergutTh196P3_FD_73070 | JGI IMG/M metagenome (GOLD analysis project Ga0099364, IMG submission 73070) | Microcerotermes parvus P3 segment gut microbial communities from Pointe-Noire, Republic of the Congo - Th196 P3 | ecosystem: Host-associated > Arthropoda: Insects > Digestive system > Gut ...
GGAAAGATTTTCTTCCATTCTGTGAACCTGATAACCGACATGTTCACCATCGGTAAACCAGTATTCATGACCTATCATTTCGCCTTCTTTCCTGCGTTCCCGGAATTTAACCGCCTTTCCTGTTTCCATATCAAGCATCCAGATCCTGTGGTCTACAAGGTTCCATGGGCCTTCATGACAGAATGTTAAAAGCTTGCCAATGGTAAGGGAGGGGTTTACATGACCAACCCAGTAATTCTCCTGCCATACTTCTTCAACACTATTGTCTGAGAGGTTAATTCTTATAATTCTGCAATCCGGTTTTGCATCATGGATTTCCTGAAAGCCAATATAACCAGCACTAAGGTTGGCTTTTATTTTATGTGAAAGATCTTCGGAAAGACCGCCCACAATATATTTTCCGTCTCCTGTGGGTCTTGCTCCTCCAAAATTAAATCCCTTGGGAACTATATAAATAGGCCGGGTTTCCAGTGTGAATAAATTGATCGCATATACACAGCCGGCATATTGATAATATGTTTCGTTTAGGGTCTGGTTTACATGCATGGGGCAGCGAATGTTCTGATTTCCGCTTTTCATGTCAGTAAGCCGGCTTATTTCCCCGCTTTCTATCTCTATACTAAAAAGATTCCTGGCATTGTCACGATCCGATACAAAGAGCATTCTTTTGTCATTATCGTACCAGCCATCATCGGTAAAATAGGGATGTTCGCTATGTCCCTTATAATTTGTAAGCTGCCAAATGGTCTGCCCTGTGATTCTGTCCTGGAAACTTCTTTTTTCAGATGGATAAATGCCAAAATTTTTCATGATTAATACTCCTAATTGTAACAGGTTTGTATCATTATTGATCGTGTGCATATATAAGTCAATTAATATGTACATAGTCATAGAGTATCACTCTCTGTTATAATGAATCCATGAAGATACTGGTAATAGGCGGTGCCGGTTACATTGGCAGCCATGTGGTTAGTGACTTTCTTGATCAGGGACATGAAATTACTGTTTTTGATAATCTTTCATCCGGTCTTAGGGAGAATCTTTTCCCAAAAGCTCAATTCATACATGGAACCATAATGGATTACCAGGCTCTTTTGGATATTTGCCGGGGTTCGGCTTCACCTGTAAGATCATCAGAATCTGCCGCTTTTGATGCGGTGGTTCATCTTGCGGCTTTTAAGGCAGCCGGTGAATCCATGTTAAAGCCTGAAAAATATTCTTTCAATAATATCTGCGGCACCATTAATATACTCAATGCCATGGCAGATTCCGGAATAAAATATATTGTTTTTTCTTCCAGTGCAGCAGTTTACGGAGAGCCACAATATCTTCCCATAGACGAAAAACATCCATGTAATCCGGAAAATTATTATGGTTTTACAAAACTTGAAATAGAAAGAATAATGAGCTGGTATAATAAATTAAAGGGAATATGCTATGCTAGCCTCCGTTATTTTAATGCCGCAGGATATGATATTAATGGCAAAGTTAAGGGGCTGGAATTAAACCCTGCAAACCTTATCCCAATAATAATGGAAGCTGCAGTAGGAATAAGAAAGGAATTAAAAATTAATGGAGACGATTACGATACTCCGGACGGAACCTGCATAAGGGACTATATACATATTAACGATCTTGCAAGAGGCCATATTTGTGCACTGGAATATATTGTCAAAAAAAATGAATGCCTTACTGTTAATCTTGGGAGCGAAAAAGGTCTTTCGGTAAAAGAAATAATCGATGCCTCAAGAAGGATTACAGGAAAACCAATTCCTTCCAGTGTAACTGTAAGACGTCCAGGAGATCCAGCTTCCCTTACTGCCTCTTCCAAATTAGCAAAAGAACTACTTGGCTGGGAGGCAAAGTATTCCAGTGCAGACAGCCTGATTGGCAGCACATGGGAAATTTATAAGGGAATAAAACATGAAGGATAAAATTTTTTCCTATATAGAAAAATCTTCCGAACTTGCAATAGAACTGCAAAGGGAGTTATGTAAACATCCTGCCATCTCTCCGGAATCCGGCGGAGAAGGGGAGCTTTCCAAATGCGAGTTCCTCGAAAAATGGTTAAGAGCCCGTGGCATAACAGAACTGGAGCGCTATGATGCTCCCGATTCAAGGGCAAATGGCGGAATAAGACCCAGCCTTCTTGCAACAATTAAGGGCAAAAAGGACGATGAACGTTTCTGGGTAATGAGTCATCTGGATGTTGTACCGCCCGGCGAAGAATCATTATGGAATAACGATCCCTGGACCTTGATCGTAGAAGGAGAGGGAAGTGAAAGACGGCTAAGGGGCAGGGGAGTGGAAGATAACCAGCAGGGTCTAACCTCTTCGGTTATTGCAGCCCTTGCCTTTGTAGAGCAGGGGATAATTCCCGAAAGGGATGTTAAACTTCTCTTTGTGGCAGATGAAGAAAACGGGAGTCTTTATGGAATAGATTGGATAATAAAAAATCACCCGGGTTTTTTCAATAAAAACGATCTTGTCCTTATTCCAGATTCCGGAGATCCAAAGGGAGAAAGTATAGAAATTGCAGAAAAAAATTCCATCTGGTTAAAATTCATTACAAGGGGACTTCAGGCTCATGCATCAAGACCCGATCAGGGAAAGAATGCCCATCTAGCCGGAGCCGATCTGGCATTGAATCTTTTTTCTTCCCTTAATAAAAAATTTTCCAAAAAGGATTCCCTCTTTGAACCGGATTATTCCACCTTCCAGCTCACAAAAAAAGAAGCAAATGTGCCGAATATAAATACCATTCCAGGTGAGGATGTTTTCTATTACGATATGCGTGTATTGCCTTGTTATAAAAACGAAGAAGTCCTTAAGGAAGTGGATTTGGTCAAAAAAACAATAGAAGAAAAATATGGTGTAAGGGTTGACTGCGAAATTGTCCAGCAGAAAGAAAGTTTACCAACATCTTCCAATGCTCCCTTAATAAAACTTCTTTCCGAATGTATAGAAGAAGTGTATATGGTCGAGGCAAAAACCATAGGCATAGGCGGAGGTACGGTAGCCGCCTTTTTAAGGAATGCAGGAATAGATTCCGCTGTCTGGGCTAGGATAGAAAGTTCGGCACATCAGCCAAATGAATCTACGTTATTATCCAATATTATTGGGGATGCAAAAGTAATGGCTCTAATGATGTGTAAAGAATAGGGGAAGGAATGCAGAAAGAACTTATAGTTTGGGACGATAACTTTCTAGTAGGATATGAGATCATTGATACCCAGCATAGGGAACTTGTAAGGCTTACAAACGAGTTTTATTCTGGTGTTCAAATGGGAGGAGTGCTGGCAAAGGTCTTTTTTATGCAGACCATTAAGGCTGCCGTTCACTATGTAAAAACCCATTTTTCTGTTGAAGAAGAAATTATGCAGAAAACCGATTACCCTAATTATGAAGGCCACAAGAAACAGCATGAAAATTTTATTGACGAAGTAAATACCCAGGTTAAAATTTTTGAACAGGAAGACAGCCCCGATCCTGCCGGTTTTGTGAAATATTTAATGGATTGGGTGGTAAACCATATAGCAATATCCGATAAAAGCTATGCACCCTATCTAGTGAAAATAATCGAAAAATAATCCCAGACCAGTTGACAATTAGGTATAAATTCCGCATTGTACTCTATAGTGTAAATTTAAGGGGGCTATAGGGAAAATATTGAAAGGGAGTGATGTGGTCATCAAAGGCGTTTCCAAGTCATTTGGCAGCGTTCTTGTTCTGGAAGATGTGGATCTGACAATCCACAAGGGAGAGTTTTTTTCACTTCTGGGACCTTCAGGATGCGGAAAAACAACCCTGCTGCGTATTATTGCCGGTTTTGAAACTCCGGACTCCGGAATTGTTACTTTTGATGGGGTAAATGTACTTCCCATACCTCCCAATAGGCGGCAAGCCAACACTGTTTTCCAGAGTTATGCCCTTTTTCCGCATTTAACTGTATTCGAAAATGTCGCCTTCTCCCTAAGACTTCAAAAACTTCCCGGAAAAACCATTAAAGACAAGGTAAACGATTACCTTAAACTTGTTCAGCTTGAGGGACATGCAGATAAAAAACCCGGTCAGCTATCGGGCGGTCAGAAACAGAGGGTTGCAATAGCAAGAGCCATTATTAACGAGCCTCAGGTTCTTCTTTTGGATGAACCTCTTTCTGCATTGGATGCCAAGCTTCGTCAGCATATGTTAATAGAGCTTGATGAAATTCATGATAAAATAGGAATTACCTTCATTTATATCACCCATGATCAGGAGGAGGCTCTTTCGGTTTCTGACCGTGTTGCTGTTATGCATCTTGGAGAGATTTTACAGGTAGGAAGTCCCTACGAGATTTATGAAAGTCCTGCAACCGATTTTGTTGCCAGGTTCATCGGTGAAACAAACCTTTACGATGCTGTTGTAGCATCAGTAGAAAAGGTAAAGATGAATGGAGCGGAAAATCCTGATGAATATGAATATATGGCGGAACTGGACATCCCAAAGCTTGGAAAGATAAAAGTTACTACTGTGGATGATGTAAAACCCGGCCAGACAGTCAGCTTTACAATAAGACCTGAGAAAATTGTAATTTCCAAGGAAAGACCTTCCACAAGAAGGGGAGATATTAACCTTTTTCAAGGCAGGGTAGATGAACCCATTTATTCTGGTTTTCAGACAAAATTCTATGTGGATGTAGATTCCGTACTTATTAGAGCTATTAAACAGCATGCAAAGTACAACGATGAAGGTCCGGATATAATATGGAAGGATGATGTCTATCTTTCATGGAGTGCTCATGACGGTTATATTGTAGAGGTAAAATCATGAGCATTAAGGAACCTCCTGGAGGCAGAAAGAATTACGGTCCTAGATATACCCTCCCAATGGGGACATGGTTTACCATCTTCTTTCTTGTGCCAATAATAATAATAATAATTTACGCCTTTCTAAGAAGGGGGCTTCATGGAGGGGTAATTTGGGAGTTTTCCCTTGATGCCTTCCGCAGCCTTTTAAACCCTTCCTTTTTAATTATTACAAGAAGAACACTTTTTATTTCTGTTATCTCCACCATTATTACAATTTTAATTGCTCTTCCCTGCGGATATTTTATGGCAAGAAGCAGGTATCAGACCTTGCTGCTTTTATTGATTATTGTTCCTTTTTGGACGAACTTCCTGATCAGGGTCTTTGCATGGATGCTTATTCTTGGGAATAACGGTTTAATTAATCAGTTTTTAATGCGTTTTAACCTTATTAATGACTATATACCATTAATGTTTAATCAAAGGGCTGTTATTCTGGTTTCCATTTATATGTATCTTCCCTATGCAATTCTTCCCCTCTATGCAAATATAGATAAATTTGATTTTTCACTCCTTGAAGCTTCAAGGGATCTTGGTGCCGGTAAACTCACTTCCATTATCAAGGTTCTTTTGCCCAATATTAAAAGCGGTTTTATGACGGCTGTTCTTTTTACCTTTATTCCCATATTCGGAGCTTATGCCGTTCCCCAGCTTGTAGGCGGGCTGGATTCCTATATGCTTGGAAACATTATTGCCGACCAGATTCTGCGCTCGCGGAACTGGCCTCTGGCTTCTTCCATTTCCCTTGTTATAACCCTTGTTACAACCCTTGGTGTGATTATCATGATGTACATACAATACAGGGAAGCTGCATCTCCCAGGAATATTAATAGAGAGAATGCGGAGCCCATTCCTGTAAGGAGGGCATTATGAGTAATTTGCACAGTAACCTCTACGATCCAAGCCGTGATGACAGACCCGGCCATGAAGCCGGCAGCGAGCAAGCCCGTCATGCAAAACGCAAGGCGGCCGGAAAAACATTTTCTTTTTCCAGAATTGTTTTTTTTGTAACAATGATCTTCCTTTTTCTGCCCATCGCGGTTTTGATTTTTACATCCTTTAACGAATCCAGCAGCATGAACTGGACGGGTTTTTCTCTTAGATGGTATCAGAGGCTGCTTTCAGAAAGGGAGCTCTGGCGCAGTGTGCAAAACAGTGTAATTATTGCCCTAAGCTCGGCATTAACCGCAACCATATTCGGCACCTTCGGAGCTATCGGAATAAACTGGTATAAATTCCGCCTGCGCAATTATGTGCAGACAATTTCTTTTCTCCCCATGATACTCCCGGAAATTATCGTAGGAGTTTCACTTTCCATTTTCTTTGCAAGTCTCGGCATACCTTTGGGTCTTTTTTCGATTTTTATTGCACATACCACATTCAATATACCCTTTGTATATTTAATGGTAACGGCCCGTCTTCATGAATTCGATTTCGCCATCATAGAAGCCGCCCATGATCTGGGTGCAAGTGAAAAAGAAACACTTTTTAAGGTAACAATTCCCGTATGTATGCCGGGGATAATTTCCGGTTTTCTGACAGCCGTAACACTTTCTCTTGAGGACTTTGTTATTACCTTCTTTGTTGCAGGTCCGGGTTCCACAACATTGCCTATCTTTATTTTTTCCGCCATTACAAGAAGGGGAGGAATGACACCTGTAATTAGCGCCCTTTCCGTTGTAATGATCCTAAGTACGGTTATTTTGGCCTATTTGCTCAGAAACTTTTTAAAGCATATAGCCGCAAAATAGTTTGCAAGATCAATATTTTAAGGAGTACAGAGATGAAGAAGAATTGGAAAAGGAATATTGTTTTCCTTGTTTTTGGTGCGGTGCTGTTGGTCGGCGCCGCTTCCTGCAGCAGCCAGGAAAGGCTCTATATATATAACTGGAGTTATTATACTCCGGATTCTGTAGTAGAGCTCTTTGAAGAGGAATTTGGCGTAAGAATAGTCTATGATGAATATGCCAGTAACGAAGAAATGTATGCGAAAATTCTTGCAACTAATAGGGAGGGTTTGCTTGGAAGTTTACTTTCCATGTTCTCCCGCCGTTACGATATAGTATTCCCTTCTGAAGACTATGCGGCAATATTGATTTCTCAGGGGCTGCTGGAACCGCTTAATCACAATCTGCTTCCAAATTTACGAAATATTGATCCTTATGTACTTTCAAAAGCTCTCTACGATCCAAACATGAATTATGTGGTTCCATATTACTGGGGTGCTGCCGGAATAGCAGTTAACACTGCCAGGGTTCCCAATTTTGATAGGAGCTGGTCCATTTTTAGCCGCAGTGATCTTGCCGGCAGAATGACCATGCTTGATGACATGAGGGAAACAATGGGTGCGGCTCTTGTAAGCCTTGGTTTTTCTCCCAATACATGGAATCAGAACGAAGTTCAATTGGCTGCCAACCATATTAATAATAGATGGAAACCTAATTTAGCTACATTTGACGGAATGGCCTATGCCTTGGGTTATGCAAGAGGAGATTTCTGGGTAATAAACGGTTATGCGGAAGATCTGTTTTGGGAAATTATAGATGACGAAGAATTAATGAGGGACACCGTTTTCTTTATTCCCGAAGATGGAGGAACCGCCTTTATTGACAATATGGTCATTCTAAGAGGCTCAAGGAATGTGGAGCTTGCGCATCAGTTCATTAACTTTATCCACCGCCCCGATGTTTACGCTCTCTTTGTGGATGAGTTCGGACTTCCTTCAACGGTTAATATTCCTGCGAGGAATTACAAGACAGGTGATTCCTGGTACGAGGTGGAAGATATTTTACATTTAGAACTTAAGTTCGATCTTGGGCCTGCGCTGGAATATTATAACGATGCCTGGTTTAATTCTATAAGGGTAGGAAGCTGATTTAAAGCTCTCTTGAATTACCATAAAAATCCCCGGAAGGAATTTCGGGGATTTTTTTATTCCCTTAATGCATCTGAAGGCTGATGCCAAGCCTGGTATTGAATTCTGTCCTGTTTATTTCACCCTTTAAAAAATCGGTAATCAATAATTTTATTACATTGGGAAAGGATTTCCAGTATTTATCAGGCCACAGACCCATTTCCTTTCTAAGTGATTTATCTTCTTCTTCTTCCATTTCTCCTAGAGAAAAAGAAATAAATTGCTCTACCATTGATGCCAGAAGGTCTGTTGGAAGTCCGCAGGAATTTCTTCCTGCTTCTCCCGAGCTTCTTTTTTTTCCTTCTCCCGGAATCCATTCCTTCATTAGTTCATCAATCTGAGAATCTTCCAGCTCCGGAGCCTGCTGTTTTATTATCCTCATCGCATAATCCCTTACGGACTGCCTTATTCCTTCTACGCTTCCATCTAAATTAAACTGGGCTTCTATTTCCTCCGCCAGCCTCTTTGGATCGGGTGCTTTTGGCAGATTCCCATACATGGAAATATCGCGGCGGCGGCGGACAACTGCTGCAGCCAATACCTCTATGTCCTGCTCATTACTGCGGTTTAAAATATAATCCAGTGTTTTTGCAAGTTCTTCTTTTGACATTAGCTTCTTAATTCCTCATCAAAACAGACCGCTACCTTTCCGCAGTCGCCCTTGTCCATTAATTTAAAAGCTTCATCTGCCTTTGATAATGGGAAACGATGGGTTACTAGGGTATCCGGTTTTATATTCCAGCGTACAAGACGTTCCACTAGATCTTCCATTAGCCAGATGCTTGTTACCCATGAGCCGTATATGGTTTTTTGATCATGGATAATGTCCGGGCTGGGGTTAAAATTCAAGGTGCCGCCTTCGCCGACTAGCGCAATTTTCCCCCATTGGCGGGTAGCTCTTATGGCGCATTGACGGGCCGAATCCGCAGCAGAGGCATCAATTGCCCTTTCCACACCCATTCCTCCGGTAAGGGATTTTACTTCTTCTACATTGGAATCTGCCGCGGCCAGTACCTTGTCAAATAAACCAAGATTTTTTGCCAGATCTATACGGAATTGGTTTGCTTCTATACCATAAATTTTATTGGCTCCCATTGCCCTGCATAACATTGCTGCTGCAAGACCCACTGGTCCCAATCCGGTTACTAATACATCGTCATTCCCGCAGACACCCATTTTCATAATGGCTTCGTATACGGTACCAAAACCGCATGCAACCTGTGCACCGTCTGTATAACTTAAGCTCTCCGGTAAGTTCACAAGGTCTTTTTCATCACATAGAATATAATCGGCCATGCCTCCGTCCCTCTGCCAGCCATAGGCGGCACGATGGGGAGATGAGCAGGAGATCATATAACCCATGCGGCAGTCATGGCATACGCCGCAGCCGGAAATATGGTAGACAATTACCCTTGAGCCCTTTTTAAAACGCCTAACGCCGGGTCCTTCTTCAACAACCTCGCCGCATGGTTCATGGCCGGCAATAACGTTTTGGTAGCCTTCCGCTCCCTTTCCCGTATGCTCCCTGTATATGGCTCTTATATCACTACCGCATATTGTACATGATTTTGTTTTTACCAATACCTGACCATGTCCCGGTTTTGGAACAGGTAGGTTTTTTGTTTCTGTGGTGCTGTTACCCGGAAGGTAAACTCCATTCATTGTAAGGTTCATATTACATAATATATCCATTTCCTGCATAATGAAAGCCATGAAAATATTGGTTCTTGGTTCCGGCACATCCCATGGCATTCCTGTTGTTGGCTGTTCCTGCAGGGTATGTCTTTCAGACGATCCTAAAGATAAAAGGACGAGAGCATCCCTTTTTATTATGGGCCGGGAGGGGGAAAGGGTTCTTATAGATATAGGCCCTGAATTTCGCATGCAAGCAATAAGAGCAGATATAACGGGAATTGATGCCGTCTTGCTTACCCATTCCCATGCCGATCATATTCATGGCCTGGATGATCTAAGACCCTTAACAAGGGACAAGGTCATTCCGATTTATGGAAATCATGACACCATAAAGGAAACGGAAGAAAGGTTTTCCTATGTTTTTTCTTCCCATATCAGCCAAAGAGGGGGAGGGCTGCCAAAATTAAGAATGGAAAAAATTGAGGATAAACTGCAGATTGGCAGTCTGGAATTTACGCCACTTCCTGTAAAGCACGGAATTCTGGACATCCTGGGCTGGGGGATCAGGGAAAAGGGCAGTGAAGAGTATTTTATTTATCTTACAGATACAAGTACCATTCCGGAGAAAACAATATCGATATTAAAGTCGTTTCCCCACAAAACCCTTATTATTGACGGCCTTAGAGTCCGCAGGCATGAAACCCATTTTACATTTGAGCAGGCATTGGAGGCCGCATATGAAATTGGAGCAGAGAAAATCTACCTAACCCATATATGCCACGAACATGATCATAAAGAGATAGAGGAAATATGTAAGAATTTTTCCGAAAAATACTCACCAGAAAACAAGAGAATCTCGGCTCAGCCGGCTTGGGACGGACTCGAATTGGAATCTATGCTTTCTTTGTAATATAATCGCTTTTAAGACAGCGGGCGCATATTTTTACAGAGAGGGTGGTACCCTGAATCTCTGTTTTTACTTTGATGAGGTTGGGTTTCCATGTCCGGCGTGTCCGGTTCTTTGCATGGCTGACCTTATTTCCTGTGATTGTACGTTTTCCGCATATTTCGCAAACACGAGCCATAATTTTCCTTCCTTAAAGATTACCCAAAAACCATACCAAAAAAATAAAAAAATGTAAAGAGGTTATTTTATTGATTGACCTTAAAACTCCAATAAATCATACTGGGCAAATGATGAATATTCATTCACGGCTGGTAGCCCTTGGGATAGCTATTCCGGATATACTTTTGCCAAAAAAAGGGACAGACCTTTCCAAATGGGCAGTCATTGCCTGTGATCAATATACCCAGGACAGGAACTATTGGGAAAGAGCCAAAAACCTTGTTGGTTCTGCTCCCTCTAGCCTAAACCTGATTTTTCCTGAAATTTATCTTGAAGACCCGGATTTGGATGATAAAAAAAAGAGAATTGAATGTATAAGGGAATCCATGAAAAGTTATTTAAATAGTGGTATTTTTGCAGATCCCTTGAATGGTTTTATTTATATTGAACGAAGCACTGCCGGACATCCGAAACGCCGCGGTTTAATAATGCTTGTAGACCTGGAGAAATATGATTGGGCACCCGAATCCCGCCCCCTTATCCGCAGCACCGAAGGCACTGTTTCCGAAAGGTTACCGCCAAGGATAGAGATACGCCGCAATGCTCCCCTTGAACTGCCCCATATCATCCTTTTAATTGATGACGAAGAAGACAGGCTCATCCCCTCGCTGGGTGAAATTGCCAAAAAACAGCCTCCTCTTTACCAAACCCCGCTCATGTTTAATTCGGGAGATATTAGCGGCTGGGCTTTGGAAGGCGAAGAAGCCTGGACGATTTTCGTTGAAGGGTTGGAAAACCTTGCATTTAAGGCAGAGAGCTGCTACGGAAAAAAAGCCCCCGGGGAAAGCCCCTTTTTGTTTGCCGTTGGAGACGGGAATCATTCACTGGCAACAGCCAAGGCAGTATGGGAAGAATATAAAAGGGAAAATGCCGGAAAAGCAAACCTGGAAAATCATCCGGCTCGCTGGGCCATGGTGGAACTGGAAAATATCTATGATCCCGGGATAAGTTTTGAACCCATACACAGGGTTATTTTTGGAATTGATGCGCATGAACTTCTAAAAATTATTTCTGTAAATGACCAAATTAAATGTTATAGGGATATTCACCGTCAAAATATTAATACTGAAAATCTCATTCGGATAGAAGGTGGATCAAACGAGATAGTTACCGCAAGCCTCGAACCCCTTTTGGACAGTTTAGTCAAAGAGAGGGGGCTTTCCATAGATTATATTCATGGAGAGGATGAGGTTTACCGTCTTGCTTCAGATACTTCAAAACCGGCTGTTGGAATAATTCTTCCGCCATTAGAGAAGGACAGTCTTTTTAAAACTGTTGCTTCATCCGGTCCCCTTCCAAGGAAGAGTTTCTCCATGGGGCATGCGGAAGAAAAGCGTTTCTACCTGGAATGCAGGAAATTGTTTGAGGAGGCATAATGAAATCATTTACAAAAGAACTATGGTTTAACACAAAAAAAAGCCACGAATTTACCAATATTACCGGAGAAGTAGAGGCTCTTGTTCATGAGTCTGGAATTAAGGAAGGTCTTTGCCTTGTAAATGCAATGCATATTACTTCCAGTGTTTTTGTTAATGATGATGAAAGAGGTCTGCATCAGGACTTTGATGTCTGGCTGGAAAAGCTGGCTCCCCATGAGCCGGTTTCATCTTACAGGCACAATAATACAGGTGAGGATAATGCAGATGCTCATTTAAAAAGGACAATCATGGGCAGGGAAGTACTGGCAGCCATTACCGGCGGTGAGCTGCATTTTGGTCCATGGGAACAGATTTTTTACGGTGAATTCGATGGCCAGCGCCGCAAGCGTGTACTCGTAAAAATAATTGGTGAATAGTAAAGCAGGGAAGATATAGCCCATGCTCGCCTTGCTTTTTGGGCAGTTTTTTATGTATAATTAATGTTGAGACATATGCCGGCGTGGCGGAATGGCAGACGCAGTAGACTCAAAATCTACCATACGCGAGTATGTATCGGTTCAAGTCCGATCGCCGGTAATCAATGAATGAAAAAATGGTAAGTATCAGAAAAATTACAGAATTAATGGATTATAGATACAATAATCGTATTAATTTCGTAAAAAACTATACTGAAATGTCATCAACCCGAAGAAAAATTATAGAAAATTTCCATAAAATAAAAGAACACAGTTTTAATATATTTAGAGATCTGTCTATAGATTCCAAATTTAATGAAATAAATCATAGCAAGATGCTCGAAAAAATCTTTTCTGAAAAAATCCTGTCTTTAAATACTCAGGATATAGCCAATAAAGAATACATGAGTGTTTTTATTGGATTGCTGGAAAAAATAAAAGGTAAAAAATTTACACATACTCTCAGGGATAATTTCATAGTAAAAAGAGAAGCCGGCAGAAGCAGCGATATTGATGAAAGCGGCGGAATTGATTTATTAATTTTCGAACAAAATTACGATAAAAATTATTGCATTATTATTGAAAATAAAATTACTGGTCAAGCAGGTAATCAACCAAACCAACTTGCCAGATACTATAATATATCAGATGAGATGGGTTTAACCCCATTGGCAATAGTATATTTGCCATTTATGTATCAACAACCGCCTTTTAATGAGTATTCGGAGGAATACAAAGGTTTGGCAAAAACGATCGAAGACGAATTATTAATAATATTACCTGCAATAGACCCTGTTGATGGAAATGATCTAACGCAAGGTTTTTTGGATAAATGTTCAAAGATTGCAGAAGATGCCGGAAATATGACAGCCTCGGTTTGTATAGATCAATATTCAAAACTTATAAAAAGCAAGGGAGATGAAAACCAAATGGCCAAAAACGAAAACAAAAAATTTATTGCAGAAATTTTATCCAATAGCGAATTAAAAAAAACAATAGAGGATATTGTTGAAATTTGGGATTCGCGATCCCTTAGTATCGGAGAACTAATATTGGATTATCTAAAAGAAAGTCATAATTTCAAATTAAATTCTACAAACTGTTTTGGGAAAATGATCGACGATGATTTATTTATATATTATCAACCATATAAATTTGATTTTGGTTATGGCAGTATAAGCGGAAATATAAATAAAAATAAAGCCGAATTAAAAGAAGCTATAAACCGGAGAAATGAATATATTGATTTTCATAATGAAACCGAATCTTTTGTATGGGGAAGAATAAAAGATAGCTATATAAAAGAGTTTAACGATTTAGACAGTATCAAAAAGTTTATGTCAGTTATTATTAAGGATTTTGAAGAGGAAGCAAAATCTAAAATTAAACAATAATTGATTAAAATGTATATAAAACGATAAAATGGAAGCCGGAACTTATGGAGAGTTAATATGGGTAAAAGCACACTAAAAATTGGCATTTTACTAATTACCGTTATCGTTTTACTTTGCTCTTTGGGATGTGCAAAATCATCAGAAACAGTTTTGTCATTTGAGAATATCTCGTACAGGGATATTCCCGGAATTACAGCAGAAGAAATCGAAGCCATTGAAGCATTAAAAGCACAGTATCCATATTTTACATATTTAATGACCCCCACCACCGAAGCTTTCATCAACGAAGAAGGAGAAGCCGGCGGCTTTGCCGCTCTGTTCAGTGCCTGGTTAAGCAGGCTGTTTGGCATTACATTTGAACCCATTGTCGAGTTTTATCCCGATATAGTCGGTGTCATACAAAGAGGCGAATACGATTTTTCCGGCGATATCCGTATGACAGATGAACGCCGTCAAATATTTTTTGGAACAGATCCCATTGCCCTGCGTTCTGTCGTTTCCATACGCCTGAAAGACAGTCCGCCGCTTGCAGTCATTGAGGCTCAGCGCACTCCCCGTTACATTTTTCTAAGGAACAACCGTACAATTGATGATGTAGAGGCAGTTACCGAACCCGGTTCATTTGAAAGTATTTTTGTAGATATGTATTCCGGCGATACATATCCCATTTTAATCAGCGGAGAAGCAGATGCCCTAATCGCCGTGAACCTTATTGAAGTCTTCTTTACCCAATACGAAGACCTCATATCCGAAGACTTTCTACCTCTGGTATTTAATCCTGTTTCCATGACTACAGGCAGGGCAGAACTTGAACCCATCATCTCTGCTGTTCAAAAGGCTCTGGATAATGGCGCATTCAATTTCTTTAACGAGTTGTACTATCAGGGTTATAGAGATTATCAGGCTCATGCACTGCGTTCCCGCTTTTCAGAGGAAGAACGCGAGTTTATTCAAAATAACCCAGTTATTCCTCTTGCGGCAAAGTCCGATAATTATCCGGTTAGCTTTTTCAATAGCAGGCAAAATAGCTGGCAGGGTATATCTTTTGATGTTCTTAAGCGCATAGAAGAACTTACGGGATTAAGCTTCATAATAAATAATAATCCTTCTACGGAATGGTCAGAGTTAATGCGAATGCTTGAAGAGGGAGAAGCCTTAATTTACTCCGATTTGGTTCGCATGGCTAGCCGGGAAGAACGTTATATATGGCCGGACTCTTCTTATTTAACAGACCAGCCTGCTTTAATATCCGGAACTGAATACCGTAATATCATGGCAAGTGAAGTATATACTTTTCGCATAGGGTTAAGCCGGGACAGCGGTTATACAACATTGTTCCGCAGATGGTTCCCTGACCATAGGGACAATATTGAATACGAGACTCAGGAAGCTGCCTTTGAAGCCCTGATACATGGTGAAGTAGACATGGTGATGAGCAGCGTTGTAAGTCTTCTTTGGCTGACAAATTACCTGGAGCACCCTGATTATAAGGTCAACCTTGTATTCAACCAGCCTTTTGAAGTTACATTTGGTCTTTACCGGGATGCAGAGATTTTGCGTTCCATTATAGAAAAGTCCCTTCATGTGGTTGATACAGAGAGTATTTCCGGAGAATGGCTGCGGCGTACTTTCGACTACCGTTATATGATGGAACAGGCGCGGCGGCCATTTCTTGTAGGCGCAATTATCTTGTCTTTAACAGTACTTGGCCTTGTATTTTTTCTTTTTGTAAGAAGCCGCAGTATCGGAAAACAGCTTGAAAAACTTGTTAAACAGCGCACAAATGAACTGGAACAGCGGACAGAAGAGGCCCACGCTGCATCTAACGCCAAATCTGAATTCCTTGCAAAAATGAGCCACGAAATTCGCACACCAATGAACAGTATTATGGGTTTTGCAGAACTTGCGTCAGACAGCGGCTCTGTGTCCAATATGAAAGATTACATGACAAAAATTACGGACAGCACAAAATGGCTCTTGAATATAATTAATGACATTTTGGATATATCAAAAATCGAAGCCGGTAAAATGGAACTGGATAATACTCCGTTTAACCTTTATGATATTTTTTACCGCTGCCAGTCTGTTATCTTGCCAATGGTCAAAGAAAAAGGCCTGGAACTTAGCGTTTACACAGAACCTTCCATTGGGAAAAAATTAATAGGCGACCCTTTACGTTTGTATCAGGTTCTTATTAATCTGTTATCCAATGCAGTTAAATTTACAAATACCGGATCAATAAAATTTTCTTCGTCTATAAACAGTGTGAATGAAAACAAAACAACGGTTTACTTTGAGGTAAAGGACACAGGCATTGGAATGTCCCGGGAACAGATCGAAAAAGTATTTGGTATGTTTATACAGGCGGACTCCAGTACAACAAGGGATTACGGCGGCACAGGTCTTGGTCTTGCAATTTCAAAAAACATTGTGGAACTTATGGGCGGTATACTCATGGCGGAGAGTGTTCCCGGCGAGGGAAGTACTTTTAGCTTTGAGCTTAGTTTCGATACCATAGACTCCTCTGAAAATATAACTGAGCGGTCACAAATTGAGTTAAGCGAAATTCCTTATTTTGAAGGACTCGTTCTTGTCTGCGATGACAACTCCCTTAACCGCCAGGTTATCTGTGCCCATCTTGATCGTGTCGGCCTTAAAACAGTTAACGCAGAAAATGGCAAGGCCGGTGTGGAGATGGTTCAGGAGCGTAAGGAAAGAGGAGAAGCACCCTTTGATCTTGTCTTTATGGATATGTTTATGCCTGTTATGGACGGACTGGAGGCTGCAGCCAGGATAATATCATTGGACACCGGAACTCCAATTATTGCCATGACTGCGAATGTAATGGTCAGCGAACTTGAAAAATATAAAAGGAGCGGAATGCCCGACTGTCTTGGTAAACCTTTTACTGCAAATGAATTATGGCAAATTTTATTGAAGTATTTGACTCCCATAAGAAGCGATCCCTTTACAGTTTCCAATGAGGAGAGGGAAGAAGACAATGAACTGCAAAAAACACTTTGCATTAATTTCTATAAAGAAAACCGGAATGTACACAAACAAATTCTGGAAGCAGTAGAAAAAGGAGATACAAAGCTCGCCCATAGGCTTGCGCATAGCTTAAAAGGAAACGCAGGGCTAATCGGGAAAAATGCCCTGAAAAATTCGGCAGAAGAAGTTGAATATCTGCTGAAAGACGGTCTTGAATCTGTATGGAAGAATAAAATGACCATTCTGGAAACAGATTTATTACAGGTGCTTGAAGAATTAAGGCCTATTGCAGAGGGAATAGAAAAAACGGAAATGCCGGAAACTGTGCCTGTTTTAAACAGGGAACAAACTCTTGCACTCTTCGATAAATTAAAACCCATGCTGGAAAGTTATAATACTGCCAGTTTAGAGTTTATTAAAGAACTCCATTCTGTTGGCGGCGCACAGGAACTAATAGGGCTCATAGAAAATTTCGAATTTGCTTCCGCCGCAGAAGTACTCGATAATTTAAGAAAAGATATTGAGGGTTAATATGTGTTTTGCCCGCAGAACCGTCATTCTAATCCCCTTGTTTTTTTACAGTTTTTAAAGAAAATATAGATATGACAATAATAAAAACATTTTTGGTTTTTACCTTTACAATTATGGCAATGATAGTCCTTATTCCCTTTGGTTTATTGGCTTTTGTTTTTAGCCTGGCAGGTATAAAAAAGTCCATGTCCTGGGCAATTTATAGAATGGCTCAGGGATGGGCCAGGGTTATTATTTTAATATCTGGATGTAAAATGACGGTGGAAGGCAGGGAAAATATCCCAAAGAAAGGAGCCGTATGTTTTGCCAGTAACCATGTAGGAATTTTAGATATTATTCTTGCTCTGGGATACATTAACAGACCCTTTGGTTTTATTGCGAAAAAAGAACTGGCCTTTTTACCATTTATAAATATGTGGATCTATATCCTTGGAGGGCTTTTTATAGATCGAAAAAATATCAGGAAGGCGATACAAACAATAAATAGCGGTATAGAAAAAATACAAAAAGGCAATGCAATGCTTATCTTTCCGGAGGGAACACGCAGCAAGGGCAGGGGACTGCTTCCATTTCGTTCCGGTGCAATAAAACTGGCAACGAATTCACTTGCTCCCATTGTTCCCATGGCCATTTACGGAAGTTACGAAGTTTTTGAAAAGAATTACCGTGTAAAAGCTGTTCCGGTACGTCTTGTTTTCTGCAATCCAATAGAGACAAAAGACATGTCAAAAGAAGATCGCAGATCGGGTCTTGTCGAACAGGTAAAGTTAAATATAGAAGAAGCCCTTGCAGCCGGAAATTCCAATTAACAGCATAAAAAAAGGCTGCCCGGGAAGATAGTCTTCCCAAACAGCCCTGTATTCTAAATTTTTGTTTTACGGATTCATTATTACATGCAGACAACGGACTTCCAGATTCTGCATTGTAATTCCATAATCGTTGGTGTCACCCTGACGAATACGGATTGTTTTCCATGCTCCATTGTCGTCAAAATATCCTTCCTCTGTAAGAAGATAGTCTATTTCCTGTGAGCGTACACTTCCGGCAAAATCCGGCCAAATTTGATCCGGCGGGCATGCCTTGTGAAGTTCTACAGAAAAACCATATCCGACAATGTAAAACTCGTGATCTCCTGTCTGAATAATCAAACCTCCGCCCAATGCATCTTCCGGTACCGGTTTTTCTACCCGTCTAAAGAAACGGGCACCCTGTCCGAATGTTACCAATGCCTTGTATCCGCGAAGATCCATGTACTGATTCGCCTGACCCACTTCCTGAACTATTCCATGGATATTTCCCGTTCCATACTGGCTAATCAGGAGCGGAATTACATCTGCTACACCGCGCAGCGAGGCTGCAATACATTCATATTCCGGTCTAAGGTTACCGCTTGCATCCACCGCATTGCCGACACCGCCCATTAACGCATAACCTATGCTGTTATGGAAACCTATTGCTGCAAAGGGCTGCCATGCCGTTCTTGTCATGCCGCCTGTTTCAGGAATATAGAGGGGATTGTCTTCCCTGTCGTACAATGCACATTGCCTGTTAAACTCTGTATAGTTTGGCGAATAATTATCGGGGCAGATCATGTCTATTCCCTTAATTTCCCTGCAAACTGCAAGCCAAAGATCGATTACCTTGGAATTCGGCCCTCCGCAGGGATAATCTATTCCGGGATACTGGAAGAATCTTTCCGCTGCCCAGTTATTTGCATACATGGGAAGGTCATAAATATCTTTGCCGGCTCTTGCTATTCCGTTAATATATTTTGCAACAGACCAGGTTGTAAGGAATTCTGCACCATCCCGTCCAAAAACCTCTTCCCAGGTTCCGGCTTTCTTTTTGCCGTTTGCTGCCCAGGTATTGTATTCATTTCCCTTTCCTGCTGCTTCTATTGCCTGAATTATATAAGAAGGAACCTGTGAATTGTACTCTTTTGTTGCTTCTTCACCATAATCCCTGGCTGTGGGTGCAAAAATTCCGGGTTCATTTTCTACCTGAATCCCAATAACGGTTTTTTTATCGCTGTCCACTTTCTTTATATGTTCCATAAGTGCGGTAAAAGCGGCCTTGTCGGCTTCGTAGTTGGCTTCGCAATGGGAGGAAAGAACATTCTGTTCCACTCCCCGATGATCCAGCACGCGTTTATAAACTGCCTTGTTTTTCTTGACCCATTGAGGAGCGTATTTCATTGTTCCGTTTTTCCAGGTTGCAAACCATGTTAATAACCAACGCATATTATTTGCCCTGCATTGCTCTAATATCCTGTCAAAATCGGTAAAATCATATTTACCCTGTTCAGGATTTATCTGCTGCCAATACAGTTGAATTTCTGCGGAATTAAGCCGCATAATCTTGGCTCCCTTAAAGAAAGTATCCAATTCCCCCGGAAAGAAGGACACATTTGTGCCGGGTTGTCCTGCCAACGGGAAAAAAGTCTTTCCATTAAGCGAAAAAATCTGTTTGTTCTTCATCAATACACTCCTAATGTTATTATTATTAAATTGTATCATTACCTATATTTACAAACAAGTATTATTATTCATTTATTTTCCTTATTATAGGCTCTTTATATACTCTACTTTTCAAGAATGTGTTTTTTTGCTATATTCTTTCACATGACAGCCAATGAACTTAGAAATAAATACATTGAATTTTTCAAATCCAGGGGACATACCCAAATTCAGGGAAAATCCCTTATGCCGGAGAATGATCCAACTGTATTGTTCACCACTGCAGGAATGCATCCCCTTGTTCCATTCATTTTGGGAGAAAAGCATCCTGCCGGAGAGAGACTTGTTAATTTTCAAAAATGCATCCGCACAGGAGATATAGAGGAAGTTGGTAATTATAGTCATTTAACTTTTTTTGAAATGCTTGGCAACTGGTCGCTGGGAAATTATTTTAAGGATGAAGCCATAAAAATGAGCTTTGAATTCCTTACCTCTCCGGAATGGCTTGGGATTCCCATCGAAAGGCTGGGAGTTACAGTTTTTATAGGGGATCAGGATGCTCCAAGAGACAATGAATCTGCGTCCATATGGAGAGAGCTTGGGATACCCGAGGATCGTATTAGCTTTCTTCCAAAAGAGGACAATTGGTGGGGGCCGGCCGGAATGACAGGTCCATGCGGTCCGGATACAGAAATGTTTTATTATATTGATGAAAAACCATGTTCTCCCGAATGCAAGCCGGGCTGCTCCTGTAATAAATGGCTGGAAATCTGGAACGATGTCTTTATGGAATATAACAAGAATTCTGAAGGGGTTTATGAGAATCTTTCCAGAAAATGTGTAGATACAGGCATGGGAATCGAAAGAACCATTACTGTTTTAAACGGGAAAAAATCTGTTTACGATACCGAAATTTTTACCCCAATTGTTGCTGCCGTAGAAGAAGGAACAGGCTATAAATTCGGAAGTGACAGTGAAAAGGATGTTTCACTAAGAATTATTGCAGATCATATCAGGGCATCTGCTTTTATTTTGGGAGACAATAGGGGAATTCTCCCATCCAATCTGGGAGCAGGATATGTTTTAAGGCGTTTAATTCGGCGTTCGGTAAGACATTGGAAAAAACTCACAAATTTAACTTCTGTCTCTTTTCTTTCTCCTATTGCTCTGGCTGTTATAGAAAAATTTAAAGATGTATACCCGGAATTGGGGGAGAACAGAGAGAGGATTTTAACGGAAATGGACAAGGAAGAGAAAAAATTTCTGGAAACCCTGGTCAAGGGAGAGCAGGAATTTGAGAAACTCCTTCCCAATCTTTTAAAAAATCCACAAAAAATCATGAGCGGTAGGATGGCTTTCAGATTATATGATACATATGGTTTTCCCATAGAACTTACCGAAGAACTTGCTTTTGAAAATGGGATGAAGGTTAACCGTGAAGAATTCGAAGAGGCATATAAAAAACATCAGGAACTATCCAGAGCCGGAAGCGAGCAGGTTTTTAAGGGCGGACTGCAGGATAATAGCGATGCCGTTACCGCCCTCCATACCGCCACACATTTACTCCATAAGGCCTTAATGCTGGTTTTGGGTGATCATATAGCCCAAAAAGGTTCGAATATTACGGCAGAAAGATTACGTTTTGATTTTTCTCATCCGAATCCAATGACAAAAGAGGAAATAAAAGCGGTTGAAGATCTTGTTAATGCCCAAATTCAAAAGAAATATCCCATTTTTATGGAGATAATGGATGCAGAAAGGGCAAAAAATGAAGGAGCCGCAGCACTTTTTGGCGAAAAATATGAAGAGCAGGTAAAAGTTTATACAATCGGAGAAAGTAATTCCGATTTCTTTTCAAAAGAAGTATGCGGAGGCCCGCATGTGGAAAATTCCGGGCTTTTGGGGAAATTTATTATCCAAAAAGAGCAGTCTTCATCGGCAGGAGTTCGCCGCATAAGGGCAGTATTGGAATAGGTGGATTAGCAAAAATAATGAAATATGTTACAATTTTGTGATATATTGTTTTTAACGATATAACCTAAAGAAGGAATACCATGAAAAGATTAATAATAATTTTTCTTCTTGCAATCATTCTAACAAGTACGGCATTTGCCCAGATTGATCTGCAGCCGGTAGCTACCGTGCATTTAACCAGAAGCGAACCCATTACGGTAAGGCAAATGAGAGCCCAGGTGGAAACCCTTGTATGGCAGAACATTGTAGGCACACAGGGAAGGGTTCCCACTGCCGCAGACATAACAAGAGAGGTTCAGAATGTTAATCTTGAAGGAAGAAGACAGATTCTGGATGTAATGATCAACGAAAGATTAACCCTTCAGGCTGCCGAAAGAGACAGGATCACCGTTACGGATAATGAACTCAATCAGCTTATTAACGAGTTTAGGGCACAGATTGCCAGGGAAATCGGCAGACAGCCGACAGAAGATGAATTTGCTCTTGAAATCCGGAACAGAACAGGACTTGAAATGCCTGCATTCAGGGAACAGATAAGACGTCAGGCAATTACCGAAAGATACCTCGTTCACAGGAAGGAAGCTCTTTTTAACAGCATTACCATGCCGACAGACGCGGAAGTACTAAGGGAATACAATATTTCCAGATCCGAATTTGTACAGCCGGAAACAATCCGTTTCGACATGATTCAGGTTCCATTTACCGATGATGCATCCCGGACAAGGGCAAGGCAGTTAGCCGATCAGTTAAGCCGCGAAATTGGCACAGACCCTGCAAGGTTTGACGCTGTTTCGCTCAGAGCCCATGTTCCGAATTCCGGTTTTATGGCAGGAGACTTTGGTTTCCTCCCCCTTAATGCACAAGCTGTTCAGGCGGCAGGAGACGAATTTATCGATGTAGCGTTTAACTTAAGGCAGGGTGAGGTTTCCAGGGTAATAACGGGAGCCCAGTCTTTCTTTATAATTAAGATTACACAGAACCATGCCATGCGAAATCTTGGAATAGATGATGTTATTCTGGATAATAGGGGTGTCTTTACCGTCAGGCAGGTAATTACCGAAGCTCTTTTGGAAAGAAGGCAGAGGGAAGTTATTGCCCAGGCCACCCAGGAACTGGTTATGGAACTCAGAAGCGAAGGTACTGTCAATATAAACGAGAACAATCTCAGAAACTGGTAAATGACATCCAGGAGAAAGGGAAGAATACTGGCATTCCAGGCACTCTATTCCTGGGATGTCCAATATGGCTCCAAAGGAGATTTGCCCATTCCTGAAGAACTTTTGAATTTCTCCTGGGTTCAATACGGAGGCTCTTCCCTAAGGGAAGACATTAAAACCTTTTCAAGTTTGCTGGTAATTGGTACCATAGAAAATATTTCCGCAATAGATGAAATGATTCAGAAACATTTAATTAACTGGGAATTGAAACGTCTTAACAGGGTAGATCTGGCTGTTCTCAGGATCAGTGTTTATACATTGATGTTCCAGAAAGACATGCCTCCTTCCATCGTAATAGATGAAGCAATCGGCATTAGCAAGGAATTTGGCGCAGATGATTCATTCCGTTTTATAAATGGCGTTTTGGACAATGTCAGGAAGAACCTTGAAAAACAAAGTACTTAAACCCATTCTTGTTATTGGCGCCGTATTAACCCTTATTATTGCCTGGGGTCTAATTCTCTTCATCATAATACTGGGAGGAGATCCCAATATTAATTCCGGACTTTTGGAATTGAGCTTCAGACAGGAATTAAACTCCTACGATCTGTTAGACGCACCGCGGCGAATAAGGGACGGGGAAAACCCTGCCATTATTGAAGCTCATCTATCCTCCCTTCTGGAAAAGGCCATAAGTGTGGAAGAATATCTTTCTGTATTAAAACGCAGAAGGGTACTTGCCCATATAGACAGGCGTTATATTGATTCCTATGAACATGCGGCAAGAAGAGCTTTGGAAGAACATCCCCATTCGGCTCCCCTGGCCGCTATTGCCTCCGATGCCCTCTTGATGAACAGTTTTATTTTAAATGAAGAAGACAGAGCTCTATTGGGAAATTATGCCTTTAACTTATCGCAGTCACGTTTTTCCCTTATGGAACTGGGTTTGTGGATACTTTCAGGAGAAATGGAAAATGCGGAAAGGGCTTCTGCCATTCCATGGCTTGGTCTGCTATTGGCACAGGATTTATCCTCCCTGCCTTTTTACATAAGGGAAGATATTGCAGTTAACGAATTCCTTCTCCATGCAAGAGAAGGAGATACCACAGGTGCATCATTCGCTATTAATTCCCTCTTGTCATCGGTACCCGACAATGAACAGGTGAATAGCGGCATTATACGCATGGCTGCCGATTTTTTCTATGATCATGAAAATTTTACCAGAGCAGCAGAACTATTCACCGGTCTGGACGAAGACAGGGATCATTCACTTGCCGCAAGCGCATTAACCCTTGCAGGTTTTGGAGGAGCCGGAAATATCTGGTATTCCCTTGCCGGAAGTAATGATCCTGCCATACGAATGAGGAGCCATTATAACCTTGCCTCTTTCGCACAGGATCCCGGTGAAGCAATTATGTGGCTGGAAAGACTCCTTGTTATGCCCTTTAGTCAGGATAATATTGCCGGAACTTATGGAATTATACGCTATTTAAGGCTTCTTGATACCGAAAGAAGCCTTGCCATTCTGGATGATGATAATTTGAGAAGGAGTCCTCTATTGGATTTGGAATTCCTGCGTTTGCAAATGGACTCCCTTCCGCGCAGAAGGGTGGAAGCAGAAATCTGGCTACTGCTTGCACGTCATCCCCAGGAGGATATGCTCTACGAATGGGCTCTTTGGTATTTTGATCACCAAAGGCTTTACGGGGAGAGCGCATTATTGTTTCAGGCGGCTGCAAGAAATTATGTAGAAGGCTCGTGGATGGAACTTCACAGGGCTCTTGCTCATATTGTGGAAGGAAGACTGGATGAGGGGGAGCGTATCTTGCTTGCTCTTCTTGAACATGGCAGCGATTGGAGGGCAGCAGCCAATCTTGGCCGTATACAGGAAAGCCGCAGATCCATAGGGAGTGCCCTTGTATTTTACGAAATGGCCGCCTCCATGGTAAACGATAGAATTGCAGCCGCCCAAATACAGTTAAGAATCAGCCGCTGTCTTGACGCATTGGGAAGATTCCAGGAAGGCAGGAGAGCCCTGCAATATGCATTGGAACTGGATCCTGATAATCTGCACATTCACAGGGAAATTAGAAGGGATCGTTGAAAATTCATTTATAAGATAAAACCAATAAAAAGGCCCGCTGTACAGCGAGCCATGATTTCAGGTTATTACATCCTTCATTCAATAATGGCAAGAATATCTGACATTTTTAAAATCAGGTGATCTTCTCCGCTAATCTTGACCTGGGTTCCGGCATATTTATCATACATGACCTTCTGCCCCTTACCTACCTTGATAACATCCTTGTCATCTCCAATTTCGGTAATTACTCCTATTTGGGTTTTTTCCTGGGCAGTGTCGGGAATAATAATTCCTCCCGCTGACTTGGTTTCGCTCTTTTCAAGCTTTACAATTACCCTGTCTGCCAAAGGTTTAACTTTCATTTTATCCTCCGTTGAATTATTTTATGGGGTTTGATAGTTATAATATACAAAATTTTAACTTCGTTGGTCAATACATCCGCTCCATATTGGGAATTTGGGGCATTTTTACCCAATAATATTTGTTCTATGACTTCCTGGGATAAAATTACCCACGATTTATTCTGTGATTAATTTGCTTTAAAAATAATTTTTTTTGTTTAGTTATTTTCTTGTAATACAAGGAAATAGAATTGAAATATTTTTCTGTTTTTTATGCATCCTGGCATATTTGTTGCTTCTTTATTTGTGAAAAAAAAGGAGTACAAAATGACAAACGAAAAAACAAAAAGAAGAACTTCAAGAGAAGTCAGGTCTTACAGGAAAACAAACGAAGAGAATGTGTTTTTTACATATCTTAACGAGATAGATAAAATCCCCATTTTAACCAAGGAAGAAGAAATAAAAGCTGCAAATCTGGCCAGTACAGGGAATAAGGCTGCAAGGGATAAGTTAATAAACTCCAATTTGCGTTTTGTTGTAATGATCGCGAAAAAATTCCAGAACAAGGGGCTGCCCCTTGAAGATCTGGTATCGGAAGGTAATATTGGTTTAATTTATGCATTGAATCATTACAATGTGGATAAAGGTTACCGTTTTATTACCTATGCTGTATGGTGGATACGCCAAAGTATAATAAGAGCCATCCATGACAAGGGAAGGATGATAAGATTACCTGCAAATAAAAGCAAGGCATTGGCAAGAACGGAAAGGGTAAGGCAGATCTTGAATCCGGAAATCGATGATCTTTTTAATTGGGAGATTCAGGAAATTTCTGATGTTCTTAATATCAGTTCGGAAAATGCAGCCTCCCTGATTCAGATTGGTCAAAATCATGTGTCTTTGGATGATCCTGCATTCCTGAATATCGACTATTTATCGCTTATTGACTGTCTGGAGGACATAGAAAATCCTTCTCCTGCAGAAGAAGCAATTTACAGTATAATGAAAGAGGATATGGAGAAAGCTCTCATGAATCTTGGTGAGAGGGATGCAGAAATAATTCGCTGCCGTTATGGTCTTGGCAGCAATAACAAGATGACGCTTAAAGAAGTAGGGGAGCGTTATAACCTTACCAGAGAGAGAATCAGGCAGATAGAGAGCAAGATCCTGGGGCAATTAAGGAAATCCTCTGTCTGGAAAAACATGGAAGGTTACACTGCCTGATGTAAATATTGCAGGCATTTGAAATTTATGTTTTTTTACATTATAATTAGTGGGTTATGGTAAATGACAGCTTAAATCCATTGATTATACAAAGCAATAGAACCCTGCTATTGGATGTTCACTCGGAAAAGGCGGAAGAGGCAAGGGAAGCTATTCTGCCTTTTGCAGAGCTGGAAAAGTCTCCAGAGCATATTCATACTTATAATATTACCCCCATTTCCCTCTGGAATGCGGCAAGTGCCGGCTTTTCACCCGAAGATATTGTCAATGTTCTTAATAAATACACCAGATACCCCATAGCTTCGGGAATTACCGATGGATATGCCGATACCATGTCCAGGTATGGTAAAATTCGTTTATTTTCAGAAAACGAAGGTAATAATGATTATCTCCTTCTTTCAGCCGCGGAAAAAAGTATTATTGAAGAAATTGCTGCCGCAAAACCTCTGGAAAAATATCTTTCCAGATTGGATAAGGGCTTTAGGTTAAAACTCATAGACAGGGGCAGTGTAAAGCAGGAACTGATTAAACTCGGCTGGCCTGTTAAGGATGAAGCTCCCCTTGTTAAGGGTGAATATCTGGAGATGAATTTAAGGGAAGAATGTCTTTCCGGGCAAAAATTTATTGTAAGGGATTATCAGGCGGAAGCCGCAAGAGCCATGTTGGGAGACGGCAGACCCGGAACAGGTTTCGGTGTAGTGGTCCTTCCCTGCGGTTCAGGAAAAACCATAGTGGGCATGTTAATTATGTCCCTTTTAAAAACGAATACCCTCATCCTTAGTACCAATGTGGCAGCCGTTCATCAATGGATGGAAGAGCTTCTGGATAAAACATCCTTAACTCCGGAGCAGATTGCAGAATATACCGGAGATTCCAAATCGGTGGCTCCGGTAACAGTTGCCACCTATCAGGTACTTACCTGGAGACCGGACAAGGAAGCGGAATTCCCCCATTTTAGGCTTTTCAGGGACAGAGCCTGGGGCTTAATTATTTATGATGAGGTTCATCTTCTTCCTGCTCCTGTTTTTCGCATAACGGCCGAGCTTCAGACTGTCAGAAGGCTTGGACTAACGGCAACCCTTGTCAGGGAAGACAGGGCGGAGAGCACGGTTTTCAGTCTTGTAGGCCCCAAGCGCTATGATGTTCCATGGAAGGATCTTGAAGGGAAGGGCTGGATTGCCGGTGCTTTCTGTACGGAGATAAGGATCGATCTGCCCGAAGATCTAAAGATTCCCTATGCTGTTGCAGCTCCCAGAACAAAGTACAGAATAGCAAGCGAAAACCCGCTTAAAAATGAAGCCGTTCTTCAGTTAATTGAAAATCACAGAGAAGACAGAATTCTGGTTATAGGGCAATACATAAAGCAGCTTGAAATTCTTGCCGCCCTTCTCTCTGTGCCCCTAATTACCGGGAAGACACCGAATGCGGAAAGGGAAAATATTTACCGCTCTTTCAGGAAGGGAGATTCTCCCGTCATTGTTGTAAGCAAGGTTGCTAATTTTGCAATAGACCTGCCGGATGCATCAATGGCAATTCAGGTATCCGGTACCTTTGGTTCCAGACAGGAAGAAGCCCAGAGGCTCGGCCGCATTCTTCGTCCTAAAAACCGTAATTCGCTTTTCTTTACCCTTGTATCACGCTATACGGTGGAAGAAGACTTTGCATCCAATAGACAGCAGTTTCTGGCAGAGCAGGGTTATAAATATTCACTGCAGCACTGGACTGTGCAGAAATGAAGTATAACTATAATAGTACAGATGACTGGAAATCTTCCCTGATGAATCTTCCGGATAACAGTTTCTTTGAACTCTTCAGAACGGTTTTCGGTAATATAAAAACACCATTTAACAAACAGCGTTTATTAAACGATCTTTATTCCCTTCTCTCCAGGGACGAAATCAGGAATACCATTTCTTCCTATATAGACAAAACCGATCATAAATTAATAGCCGCAATTGCATTGCTTGAGAATCCCTGTGTAGAAGATCTGGTTTCTTTTTTTTCCGGCGAATTTAGCAAAACAGAACTTGGGAATCTTTTAATAAATCTTGAAGAAAGGTTAATACTCTACCGTTTCCCCATGGATGGAAAAATGCATTTATCTCTTAACCCTGTTTTGGCACCGGTTCTGGATCCATATACGGAAAATACATCTCTTTTGCTTCCAGGTCTTTACGATGACCTTACAGAAGACGAGCCGCCTGCTTCCAATATTGTACCTATGGAAAAATATAACGCATCATTTTTTTCAGATTCAAGACAGATGGCATCGTTGGTTTCATTCATCCTTTCCGAAGATCTGTTTAAATTCACCGGCAAGGGGATGGAAATAAAAAAAAGGGGATTAGACGAAGGAAAAAAAATATTTCCGGCTCTGGATTTGGAATCATGTTTTAGTATAATGCTGCGACTGGGTCTTTTATTTATACAGGCAGAAAAAATTATTGTACACAGAAAAAAAATGGCGGATTTCTGCCGGCTTAATCCGAAAGAAATGCTATTATACTGGACCTCTGCCCTCTATCTCTGTCTGGAAGAAGGTAGTTCGGGTTTTTCCGGTGAGCGAAACCGTTTAAAAAGAATTGCTTCCTTCATGCTTCGTTACAGGGAAAGGCTGGATTCAACTCCGAATTTACCCAAGGCTACCTTAATAAGATTAATAGAGCTTCTGGAAAAAGAAGAAGAAAAACCTGTCTGGGGTTCTCATCTTTTTAATGATAAAGCAAAAATAAATCATGATTCATTTTTACAGGCCATGGAAAGAACCGGTTTATTGAATGAACCACTGTTTTTTGAAAATTACCGCAGTGAAGATTCCGGAGATTCAGAAGCTGCCGTTATGGTAATGGATGCATCATTTTCCTTTGTTCTTTATCCGGAAATAAGCCACGAAAACGCAATGTCACTTGCATCTTTCTGTAATGTCCGGGATACAACTGTTTTTCCCCGTAACGGTTCCGGCAATGATAAACAGGATTTTACATCTGTCAGCTTTATATTAAACAGGGAATCTGCTGTCCGGGGCTTTGATCTTGGAATTACTTCTTCACAAATGCTGGAACTTCTTGAAAAGCTTACCTCTAACAGGCTGGAAAAAAGCCTTGGCTGGACCTTAAAGGAATGGGAAGGCCGTTATGCAGAAGTTTTTCTTGGCAGGGGTGTAATAATGGTTTTGTCCGAGGATAGACGTTATCTTGCAGAAGCCGAGCCTGTTGCATCTCTTATCCGCCGCATAATAATTCCCGGTGTTTATTTACTGTCTTCCGATGATAATTCAGAAGCGCTAATGGCTTTAAAAAAGGCGGGAGTAGACATTATTGCCCAGCCTCTTTACCAGGAGCAGGAAATAGGAGAATTTTCCGAAAAAGGTAATTATTTCCCATCCATTAATGTGCCTATATTATCTTCCTCCAAAAAAATAATAGGGGAACCTTCCAAAGAGGAATCTCCTAAAGAGGAATTAATAAAAAAGGAAACTCCTCAAGATCCTGTTTATGCAGAAAATGATAGTATCAAGGAGAAATTCAGGAATATTCTTGAGAAAATGTCCTTAACAAAACCGGAAAGGGATGAGCTCACCGCCAGAATAGAAAGACGTCTGGTTTTTGACGAAAAACAGCTCGATAAAAATTCGGTACGTTATGAAAAGCTCGAAGCAAGGGGGCTGGATTTTGCCGGGAAAACATCAATAGCCAAATATGCAGTAGAAAACGCTTCCATTGTTGAGGTTTTTTGGTCATCCCCGGACGGCGAGAGCTTAAAATGTACAGGCATTGCAGAAGCACTTGATAAAAAAGGAAATGACAGCATACTTCATATAAGGACGGAATCTGATGATGATTCGCAATTGTTTATGGTTCCCCTTAAAAAGATCAGTTTATTAAGACGTATTAAGCAGTCCATTTTCGGCGAATGATTTTTTTGATATAATAATTTAACGGAGTTTATATGCCATTATTGCCATTTTCAAATCAGGGAGAAATTAACCAGCCTAAACTAGCCGTATTGATAGATGCGGACAATACCCAGCCTGCAATTATAGAAGGCCTGCTGGATGAAGTAGCAAAATACGGAATTGCCAGTGTAAAACGGATATACGGAGACTGGACAAGTAACCATTTACGTTCATGGAAGGACAGGCTTCTTGCCAATGCGATTCAGCCCATGCAGCAGTTTGCCTATACATCAGGAAAAAATGCCACCGACAGTGCGATGATAATAGATGCAATGGATCTTCTGTACAGTGAAAAGCTCGATGGCTTTTGCATAGTTTCCAGTGATTCTGATTTTACCCGCCTTGCCGCAAGATTAAGGGAGAGCGGATGCATGGTTTATGGTTTCGGTGCAGAAAAAACCCCAAAGGCCTTTGTAAAGGTTTGTGATAAATTTATTTTTACAGAAATTCTACTTGAGGCAAATGAGGATGAAGAGGGCAGCAAGGCCAAACCAAAAACCAGAAAGGATTTCAGGGAATTCAAAGTAGACAAAAAACTGCATAAACTCCTTAGGGACATTGTAGATGACGAAGCCGACGAGGCAGGCTGGGCATATCTGGGTGCCATTGGTCAGAAAATAAATAATAGATTGAGTGAATTTGATCCCAGAAATTATGGCTTTAGAAAGCTCGGCGATCTATTCAGAGCCCTGCCCCAATTTGAAACCGAAGAGAGACGGCAGGAGGGAGGAACAGGCCGTCAGGTATATATTAGATGGAAAAAGAAAAGGTAATTTTGGAGGTATATCATGAAGAAAAAATTCGTAGTCCTTTTTGTAATTATTGTGATTACTGTAAGCGAAATTTACGCTTTTGGAATCGGCGCACAGTTTAATTTCAGTGCGTCAGGAGTATTTGCTCCCGGTGTTGCACTTGTTGTAAGCCCCTCACGCAGCAGCCATCTTGCGGCTAACTGGGTTTTCAGTGACAATAATCCCGGCAATATCGGCTTAACCTACGATCTGGTTCCCGTAAATTTACCTGTAATGAGATTCGCCGGAGGTTCCCTTAATTTTACCCTCGGTGCCGGTCTTTTCGCAAATGCCGTTCTGGGCGACAGCGGTTCTCTTGGTTCCGGATTGCGCATACCGGTAGGCTTCAGTCTTTTTACCATGAATAATTTTCTGGAAATTTTTGCACATATTGCTCCCTCCTTTGGAGTGGAATTTATTCCATCCATGAAGCTGTCAAGACCATTTTATCCTGTAGCTTTGGGAATAAGGCTGTGGTTTAATTAATAGGTATAATTAACGGGCGAAAAATGAAAAAAGTTCTTTTAATGTATTATTCAAAGTATGGTTTTACGAAAAAATATGCTTTCTGGCTTGCTCCCAAACTGGATGCAGATATTATGACTGTAAATAAGGTAAGAGCAAAAAATTTGAGCAGCTACGATACAATTATTCTGGGTTCAAGTATTTATAGCGGAAGTATTACAGGTGCAGATATACTAATAAAGAATTTTAACCGAATAAAAAACAAGAAGCTGGTTATTTTTACCTGCGGTATTGCCGATGTGGGTAACGCCGATAATATGGCTCTTATAAACAAGAGCATTCAAAAAAAATTCCCGGAAGATCTTAAAGCTGCCGTAAAGATTTTCAATCTTCAGGGAGGAATAAATTATCAAAACCTTTCGTTTAAGCATAAATTAATAATGGGAATCATGTATAACGGAATTTCCCACAAGGCAACAAGTGATATAACAGAGAGTGACCAAAAATTCCTGGATGCTTACGGCAAGAACAGGGATTATACCAGCGAAGATAACCTTGAAGATATTATGAGCTATTGCCTTGGTTAATTATTTATTAAGGAGTTTTCAATGACAGATGCAGATTTAATTATTATTGGAGCCGGCCCTGCAGGGCTTTCTGCCGCACAATACGGAGCGAGATCGATGCTTTCTGTCCTTGTTCTTGAGCAAATGGCTTCAGGCGGCCAGGCTCTTACAATTGACATGCTGGAAAATTATCCCGGCCTGTTTCCTGCAAAAGGCGGTTATGAATTTATAGACGACATGCATAAACAGGCTGTAAATTTTGGTGCAGTATTTTTAAGTGAAGGAGCCTTAAAAATTACCAAGGAAAACAATGTTTTTAATGTCAGTCTTGGAAACGGGGAAATTAAAAAATCCCATGCACTTATCTTTGCAACTGGGGCAAAGTACAGAACCCTGGACATTCCCGGTGAAAGGGATTATTACGGAAGGGGAGTTTCCTATTGTGCAACCTGCGATGGTCCTTTTTTTAAAAATAAAAAAATATTTGTTGTAGGAGGAGGGGATGCAGCCTGCGATGAAGCACAATTCCTTTCCCGTCTTGCCTCTCAAGTAGTGATGATTCACCGCAGGGAAAGATTCCGTGCCCAGAAAGCACTTGCAAAAAGGGTTCTTGCCAATCCGAATATAGAAGTGCGTTTTAATACAATAATGAAGGAAATTAAGGGAAGCGGCGGTATGGGAGGGAAGGTTTCTTCCGTAATATTAAGTGATTTATCCGGAAATCAGGATAATGAAGAAAGTGCCGATGGTGTATTTATTTTTACAGGTTCCGTTCCCCAGACCTCATTATTAAGTGCAGCCGGGGATGAAAATAATAAGGGAATAAGAGCCGAACTGGATGAAAGCGGTTATATTATTACAGATGAAAAAATGAGCACCTCCATTAGCGGCCTCTTTGCCGCAGGAGATGCAAGGGTTACTCCCTTCCGCCAGATTGTTACAGCAGCAGCAGACGGCGCCATTGCCGCACGTTATGCTTCCATTTATATCGATGAGCTAAAGGGTGAAGCGTATTAAAAAGAAGTATTTTGCTTTTTTGCTTTTGCTTTTTTTGCCCCATTTATATATTTCCTTCAGCGGCGGCAATATTCCTTTCGAAAATTTTTTACATCCGGAACATGAAGAGGTTTTGGATTACCGGCTCCCTGCAGACTATACAGAGCTTGCTTATCGCATAACGGAATCCATGACTGATGAACAGGCTCTTGCACAGACCTTTATGCTTGGCTGGGTGGGAGTGGAACCTTCCCCCCTGATTCTAAGATGGATAAGGGAAAGAAATATTGGAGGGGTAAAGGTCTTTGGCTGGAATACGGATGATACATTAAGACTTGCCCAAACCATAGGAGAGTTTCAAAGGAATGCCCTGGAATCCGGATTTGGCATTCCCCTCTTTGTTGCAACGGATCAGGAAGGCGGCATAGTCCGCCATGTGAAGGGAAATACAAGTGAAACTCCCGGAAATATGGCCATAGGCGCATCCGGCAGACCCATGGATGCATATTGGGCTGGTTTCTACATAGGCAGAGAACTGTCCCTTTTGGGCATTAACATGAATTTCGCGCCGGCTGTTGATCTTTTCAATAACAGGTATTCCTCCCTCATAGGTTCCCGCTCCTTTGGATCAGATCCCCTCATGGCCGGAATTTTGGGTGCGGCTTTTGCCAGGGGGCAAAGGGATATGGGAATAATTTCCACTGCCAAACATTTTCCCGGTCATGGCGATACTGCACTGGATTCCCATGGAGTTCTGCCGGGGATTCCTGTTTCCATAGATACATTGTGGGAGAGGGAACTCATTCCCTACAGATTTTTAATTAATGAAGGCATTCCTGCCATAATGAGCGGACATCTTGCCTTTCCCCTAACACCCGGAGGAGCTTCTCCTGCTTCACTTTCTCCTTATTATTTAACGGAAATTTTAAGGGAGCAGATGGGATTTCAGGGACTCATAGTAACGGACGATCTAATGATGGGAGGTGCTCTTAACTATACCAGGAGCTTGTCCCTTGCGGTAAAACGTGCAATAGAAGCCGGCAATGATATTATCATGTTATCCCAAACCCCCGGTTTAAATGATGCAGTCTGGACCTTTCTTCTGGATTCAATGAGATCTGACAGTGACTTCTGTGAAAGGGTTCGTGAGTCCTGCCGTCGTATTCTGGCAGTAAAATTTGAATATTTGGGAATGGAAAATGCAGTTCCCCTTATTCCGGATCTTTCACTTCTGGATACTGCTCTTCCCGATTCGGAGGGCTCGGAATTTTTCAGGGAGCTTGCAGCCAGAAGCGTAACGATAATGGGCAATGAAGAAATATTTCCCTTGAGTCCGCAAAATGCAGGACGTGTTCTTCTTGCCGGAAACTATAGTGAGTTCTTTAATACAGGAAGAAGGGCATTTCCCAATGCAAATACCTACTGGTATCCTTCTTCCCAAACCCTGGGGGATCTTGCAATTCATGCCAGGAATGCGGACACCCTTATCCTTTTGGTTTCCGGCAGATTGGGAAATAGGGGAATTGAACAGCTTCGAAGTATTAATGCCAGGATCATTGTCTTTTCAATTTTAAATCCCGGCTTTCTGGACGAACTGGCATGGACGGATGCCGCAATTGCCGTTTACTCTTTTTCACCGGATTCCTTTAATGCAGGTTTTTCCGCCATTCTGGGAAGAATTCCGGGAGAAGGTTCTCTCCCGTTTCGTCTGACAGAAAACATGTCTTTTTAAAGGATTATGATCTTGAGCAAAAAAATTATGCGTAAGAAACGTGAACGCTGGAAGCGCATTAATGCCGGCCAGTTTGAGGATGCAAAGGAATTCCTGAAAAAACATGAAAGAACCTGTGTAAGCGCCTGTTCACGTTTTTCCAGAATAGCCAATGGCAGAAATGGTCATGTATGGCATTTAAAAAATGACAGAGATGAAATTACCGCTCTTTTAATTCATAACCGCCATTCTATGTATCCTGTCTTTGGAAAAAGGTCAGAAATTCCCGGCCCCCGTTTTTTAAACCGTTTTCTTGGCAGGGTTTATATTCATGCAATTCAGGGCTTAAGCGAGGATGTAAAAATTCTGGAAAACCTTATGGAAATGCAGTCTTATAATGCCAGGGAAAGAATAGAATACGATCTGATGAGTCTCGATGAAATGCCTAAAATGGATGGTTTAAAAAATTTTTCCGAAAACCTGATTATACGTCCTCCCCGGCCGGATGAATGGGATGAACTTTTCCTTTTACAGGCTGCCTATGAGAAGGAAGAAGTAATCCCAAAAAATGGCATTTTTGATCCCGGGTATAGCAGGAATAACCTGAACAGGATTCTTTCCGGAGAGCAGTTAATGGTTGCAGAACTGAATGGCTCTCTTGTAGGCAAGATAAATACTTCTTTAAGCTCTTTTTCCCGCTTCCAAATTGGCGGTGTTTATGTCCGCCCCGATTGCCGGGGAAGGGGAATTGCTTCCAGAATGACTTCTATTTTTGCCGCAAATCTTATTTCCCAGGGAAGGGGAATAAGTCTCTTTGTTAAAAAACGCAATATTCCGGCAAAAGCCGTTTATAAAAGACTGGGTTTTAAAATTCTGGGCGATTACCAAATTAATTATTACTAAAATTCCGATAATATATCATGATTTTTAAATTTTTTAAAATTATACTCTTTTTAGGCATTGTTCTTTTTGCAATCCCCCTCCATGGACAGGATTTAAGCCTTATTACCGATGATTTTCGTATTGAACAGTTAAGTGAAGATGGTTTCCATCTTTATATCAGAAAGAACCCGGATATAAATTCGGTTCTTCTTGTTGAATCTACCCGTGATCCTGAAATGTCCAGTGATAGTTATGCCTATAGGGCTGCTGAATGGAATCCCATAAATGGAGATGAAATCAGGCTCTTAAACGGTCAACCTCTTAGAGGTTTATTTTCCCTTGTTTCTTCCACAATTATTAATCATCCTGAACTGGGAGAGGCCTTCCATATTTACATTCCATGGATAATTTATTACGGCAGTGAAATTACCCGTCATGGTGAAGTATATGTCGGAGACGGAACATATTTTAATATTAGGACTTTTGAGCTTCCCTATGCGGATTACAGGGGCTCTTATTCGGATAATCCATTTGAACTGCGGGTAAGCCAGAGACTGCCCGATAGACCCGAAGGCAGATATTCAGAGGAAGCAGAAAGGGCTTTTAATGAAATTGCAGACAGGGGAGGAGGGGACTTTATATATGTTTCCAGTCCATCCGAATTAATCGGGATTATTGAGTCCATTCTCTCCGAAGACAGGGGCAAGAGTGTAGATATAGTTATCTGTCTGGATACTACAGCGTCCATGAGGCCATATATAGATGGTGTTCGAGCCATGCTCATACCCATGTTAAGAAGAATAGTGGCAGATTATACCGATTTCCGCATAGGTCTTGTATTTTACAGGGACTATTATGATGATTACCTGACCAGGATTTATCCGTTTACGCGTGATTTTGGCATCTTCCAGAGGAATTTGAACCTGGCACAGGCAGTCGGCGGTGGAGATATTCCGGAAGCGGTATACGAAGCTCTCCATGAAGGAGCCATAAGGTTTAACTGGGCGGCGGAAAGCAGGCATTTAATTCTTATTGGAGATGCTCCTCCCCATCCAAGACCAAGGGGCAGGATAACAGCAGATATGGTTTACCAGGCTGCCGAAGAAAGGGATCTTAGGATTAGTGCAATTTTGCTTCCCTATTGATAGGGTATTCCGATAAGGTTTTAGACCCTTATCTATTTCTGGCTTCCTCTATTTCGTCTATTCTTGCCAAAACTATATTGGCCAGAACCCTGTATTGCTGAGGCAATAGGGCAGCGTCGGGAACATCGTACCTTTCAAGGAGATTGTTAAAACCTTCCCTGGCCATGGTATACCTTCGCTGTTTATAGTGGATAAAGGCAATTTCATATTCTGCGGCACAGACATGATCTATATTATGGGGAAATCTTTCCAGAACTGCCTCGTAATATTGAATGGCCTGACTAAATCTATTTCTGTCTGATGCTTCCTGGGCAAGCTGAATTAATTCCATTGGAGTAAGATCCTCCGGAACAATAATGGGACCTGTGACACAGGAAACCATAAGAATTATTAAGGTAAATACCAATATTGAATGTTTGATCATTAGTAGAAATATAAACCATTGTTAGTGGAAATTACAAGCCCTTAATATTTTATCAATTTAATTGAATATTATGCATAAAAAATGTATATTTATACATAAAACATTTTATTTTTGTATATAGCTTGACATAAATTTATATTTATGCAATAATATTAATATGAAAGATAAAATAAACTTTAAAGAAATAAGTGGTGGTGTTTGTGCCCCAATTGGTTTCAGGGCAGGAGGAATTTACTCAGGAATAAAGGCAAATTCCAAAAAAAGAGACCTTGCCCTTATTTATTCGGAAAAACCCTGTAAGGCAAGTGCCATGTATACAGGCAACAGGGTAAAGGCAGCTCCCCTTCAGGTAACAAGGGAACATTTAAAAGACGGCATACTCCATGCCATTATTGTCAATTCTGGAAATGCAAATGCCTGTACCGGAGAGGCAGGAATAAATACAGCACGCAGAATGGCTGTTCTGGCTGCCGATCTTTTTGCTTTAAGTCCGAACCATGTAGCCGTGGCATCCACCGGGGTTATTGGTGTACCATTGCCGATTAATGCCATAGAAAGCAGTATAGAGGCTTTGGGGAATTCCCTGCGCGGAGATGAAACAGGTCATGCTGCAGCTTATGAAGCCATTATGACCACCGATACCCGTAAAAAGGAAGCTTCTATAGAAACGGAAATAAATGGAAAAACCATCCGTATAGGCGCCATGTTAAAGGGTGCGGGAATGATACATCCCAATATGGCAACAATGTTATGCTTTATTACAACAGATGCCTTAATAGCTCCCGATGCGCTGGATATTAGTTTAAAACAGGCCGTTAAACGTTCTATTAACAGGGTAATTGTAGATGGAGATACTTCCACAAATGATATGGTAATTATTATGGCTAACGGTCAGGCCGGAAACGAAATAATAAATGCCGGAAGCACCAGCCACGAAATTTTTACCGGTGTGCTGGAAAAGTTATGCGTTAAATTAAGCCGTGCCTTGGCAAGGGATGGCGAGGGCGCAAGCAAGCTCCTTACAGTGTCAGTAAGCGGAGCGGAAAATGAAGATAATGCAGAACTCCTTGCAAGGACGGTTGCAGGTTCCAGTTTAGTAAAAGCCGCATTCTTCGGCTGCGATGCCAATTGGGGACGCATATTATGCGCCATGGGATATTCGGGGGCAGACTTTAATCCGGAAGAAGTAGACGTTTCCTTTGCCGCAAATGGAGAGGAAATAATGGTTTGTAAAAATGGTTCCTCCCTTCCGTTTTCCGAACCGGATGCAAAGCGTATAATTAGCTGCGAGGAAGTGGAAGTTTTAGTAAAGGCAGGAAAGGGTTCCGGAGCTGCAATTGTATGGGGCTGCGACCTTACCCTGGACTATGTAAAGATTAACGGTTCTTACAGATCGTAATAAGAGATTATTAATAAAGGAAGAGAGATGTCTGATATGGAAGAAAGGGTAAAGGTACTTGTAGAGGCCTTGCCCTATATTAAATTATTCCGCGGAAAAACAATTGTTGTAAAGTATGGCGGAAATGCAATGCTCAGCGAGGAGCTTAAAGCATCTGTAATTCAGGACATAATCCTGATGTCCTTTGTAGGAATACGCACTGTTTTGGTTCATGGAGGAGGTCCGGAGATTGAATCCCTTTTGAGCAAGATCGGCAAGGAAAGCCGTTTTGTAAACGGGCTCCGTTATACGGACAGCGAGACAATGGATGTGGTGCAGATGGTTCTCTGCGGAAAGCTGAACAAGGACATTTGTTCCCTCATTCAGCAGGCAGGGGGCAGAGCTGTAGGACTCTCGGGAATAGACGGAGCCATGTTAAAAGCAAGCCCCATGGGAGACGATCTTGGACTGGTAGGCGAAATTCAAAGTGTGGAACCTTCACTCCTTAATTCCCTTCTGGATTCCGGATTAATTCCCGTTATTTCTACTGTAGCTTATGGCATAGGAGAAAAAGAAGGACAGTCCTTGAATATTAATGCAGATATTGCTGCGGCAAAGATCGCATCTGCACTGGGAGCAGAAAAACTGCTTTTAATAACGGACGTTAGGGGAATTTTAAGGGATGTTAATGATCCGGATTCCTTAATAAGGGAAGTTGAACGCAGGGAACTGGAATCCCTGAAAAAGGACGGAACTGTAAATAAGGGGATGATCCCCAAGGTAGACTGCTGTATTCTTGCACTTGATGAAGGTGTAAAAAAAGCACATATTGTTGACGGCCGAATACCGCATGTTTTACTGAATGAGCTTTTTACCGACGAAGGTGTCGGCACAGTAATATATCAATAAGCTGAATAAAATTAAACGGAGAAATTTATGAATGATGTTTTTATGAAAACCTATAACAGGCTGCCTGTTACTTTTGCAAAGGGGAATGGAGCCTGGCTTACGGATATTAACAATAAAAAATATCTGGATTTTACATCCGGAATTGCTGTTAATTGTCTTGGTCATGGCTATCCTGAACTGGTAGATGCCATTTCCACTCAGGCTTCCAGGATTAATCATGTGTGCAATTATTATACAGCCGATACATCCTCTATTTTTGCGGAAAAACTAATTGCCGCCTGTTCAGCTTCGGGAATGAAAAGGGTATTTCTTGCCAATTCCGGGGCAGAAGCAAATGAAGGAGCCTGTAAAATTGCCAGAAAATATTCACTTGTAAAATATGGCAAGGGCAGGCACACAATTGTAAGTCTTTTGGGAAGCTTTCATGGAAGGACAATTACCACCCTCTCTGCAACAGGACAGGAACATTTTCACAAGGATTTTGGTCCCTATACGGAAGGTTTTGTTTTTATACCACCCGGAGACATTGAAGCTCTGGAAAGGGCTCTGGATAAAAAAACCGTTGCCGCACTTTTAATTGAGCCAATTCAGGGGGAAAGCGGAATTAAACCCCAGACCCAGGAATATATGGAAATGGCTGCAAAATTATGCGAAGAAAGGGATATCCTACTTATTATGGACGAAATTCAAACCGGTGTCGGAAGAACAGGTTACTTCCTTGCTTCGGAAGCTTATGGCCTTAAGCCGGATATTGTTACACTTGCAAAGGGGCTTGGAGGGGGAGTTCCTGTCGGAGCAGTCATGGCAGGGGAAAGAACGGAGGATGTATTACAGCCCGGGGATCATGGTTCAACCTTTGGCGGTAATCTCCTTGCTGCATCTGCCGGTATAGTGGTTCTGGATACAATTACAAAGAAGGGTTTTATGGAAGATATTTCCCGGAAGGGAAGTAAAATAAAAGAAATTATTTCTTCCTGGAAAGACAGCGGAATTAAAGAAATAAGGGGAATAGGGTTAATGCTTGGAGTGGACATAAGCAAGGAAGCATGGCCCATTCTGGAAGAGGCATTAAAAAAGGAGCCGGGTCTGCTCCTGCTTACGGCAGGCAAACAAACATTGCGCCTTCTTCCACCCTATATAATAAGCGATGGGGAGCTGGAGCAGGGACTGGATATAATGAAGAGCCTATTGTAAAGTTAATTTATGCAGGTTCTTATTTTTGGAAACGATCTACTAAAGCAAAAAGCAAAACCAATAATAAATATTGGGCCTGAATATATTAAAATTGCAGAAGATCTTCTGGAAATTCTTCGCAGCCAAAAGGGCATAGGACTGGCCGGTCCCCAAATAGGTCTTATGGAAAGAATTTTTGCCACAGATATTTCAGGAGATGAGCCAAGGATCTTTATAAATCCTTCAATAGTCGAAACCTCCCAGGAGACCTTAAAATACGAGGAAGGCTGTCTTTCCATACCGGGAATTTATACCGATGTAATCAGGCCAAAAACAATTAAAATTCAGGCATGGAATGAAAAGGGGCGTCCCTTTAATCTGGAAACAGGGGGAGTTCTGGCAAGGGTAATACTTCATGAATATGATCATCTGGAAGGCATCCTTTTTATTGACAGGATTTCCGAAGACAGAAGAAACCGCATTATCGAGAAATTCGGTAAAAAAAAAATAAATGAGGGGGGCAGGCATTGAGGATACTCTTTGCAGGCAGCCCCTCCATAGCACTTCCTTCGTTAAACGCAATTTCCACTCTGGAAATGGAAGGCAGGGGAATTACTCTTGCTGGCATTCTTACAAATCCGGACTCTCCAAGGGGAAGGAGGGGAGAAATAATTCCAACCGATATTTCCGCCCATGTCTCCGAACTGGACAGGAAGAGGGCAGAAAAGGGACTCCATCCCATACCGCAGCTTAAGCCCCAAAAACTGGATTCTGAAGCCAGAAGGAATATTGCCGCCCTTAATGCCGATCTTCTTGTAAGTTTCGCATATGGACGCATTTTTGGCCCCCTCTTTATGTCGCTCTTTCCCATGGGAGGAATAAATATACATCCAAGCCTGCTGCCCAAATACAGGGGGGCCTCTCCCCTTCAGGCTGCCATCCTTGCAGGAGATAAAGAAACAGGAGTTGCCATCCAGAAAATAGACAGGGAAATGGATGCCGGAGATATACTTTCTGTAAAAACAATTTCGCTTAATGGAAGGGAAACTCTTCAATCCCTTGGCGAAATTGCGGCTGATACAGCTTCCGTTATGCTTATGGAGCTCCTTTTAAATTTCAAGGAAAGGGAAGCCGCCGCCGTAAAGCAGGATGGAGATATAAGTTATTGCTATCAGATAAAAAAAGAAAATGGTTTAATTAACTGGGAAAAAAATGCACATGAAATTGATGCTCAGATCCGTGCCTATAATCCCTGGCCCCTTTCTTTTACCTATAGGGAAAATGATCTTCTTTATATACTTGAAGCTCATCCTGTTCCGGATAATATCCCTAATGCCAAAGCTTCGCCGGGTATGGTATTGGGTTCGGATAAGGAGCATGGAATAATGATTCAAACAGGAAATGGCTTGCTTGCTGTAAAACAGCTCCAGTACTCAGGGAAGAAAGCCCTGGACTGGAGGAGTTTTCTTAATGGGGCAAGGAATTTTACCGGCTCACAACTGGGCGGACGGAACATCCTGCCTTAATAATTCTTCTTCTGCTTCTTCTTCAAATTGCTTGGTGTATAGCTCATAATAATGGCCTTCATTTTGCATGAGTTCATTATGGGTTCCCCTTTCGATTATTTTACCGTCATCTACAACCAGGATTATATCCGCATTGCGTATGGTAGAAAGCCTGTGTGCTATTACAAAGCTGGTTCTGCCTTCCAGCAATGTGCGAATTGCCTCTTGCAGCAGCATTTCCATTTCTGTGTCTATGGAGCTGGTTGCTTCATCTAGAATAAAAATCCTGGGGTTAGCCAAAACCGCCCTTGCAAAGGAAATTAACTGCTTTTCCCCGGTAGACAGCCTGTCTCCTCCCTCTCCAACTTCCGTATCGTAACCCTTTTCGAGTTTTTCAATTACCTTATCCGCATGTACAATTTGAGCAGCCCTTATTACATCTTCATCGCTTGCATTCAAATTTCCATAACGTATGTTTTCCCTGATTGTTCCGGTAAAGAGATGAGGGGTTTGCAGCACATAACCAAGGGAGCTGTGCAGCCAAAGCTGGCTTCTTTCCCTGTAGTCTCTGCCGTCAATTAAAATTTCTCCCTTGTTTGGTTCAAAAAAACGGCAGACCAGATTTACCAGTGTGGATTTTCCTGCTCCTGTTTCTCCCACAATTGCAATATAGGTTCCTGCAGGCACCCTAAGGTTAAAGTTTTCCAGAATGTTTTCCGGGCCTTCCGGGTATTTAAATGTTACATCGCGGAATTCTACTTCCCCAGTCAGCTCTTCCCAGTTTTCCCTCTTGCCTGTAAAGTTGTCTCCGTATTTTTCCTCTACTTCCGGCCTGTCCCTTATTCCCGGTTCATTTTCCAGCAATCCGCTCACCCTTTCTATATTTGCCTGGGTAGAAACAAACTCCGTAAAGATATTGGCAATGTTTTGAATCGGATCAAAAAAACTGCCGGAATACTGGAGGAATATTGCCAGGACAGCAAGGTCTGCTCCCATAAAGGCTATTTCGTAACCTCCATAACCCAGAACGGATGCACTTGCGGCTGATCCAATAAAGAGTACCATTGGAATAAAGAAGGCTCTTAGTTTTGCCATATGTGTTGCGTGTAACCTGTATTCTGCAGTTATTGCGGAATATTCAGAGAGGCTTTGCATCTCCGCAACAAGAACCTTTACCGCCTTGGAGCCGGTAATCCCTTCATTCATTGCGCCTGTCATTTTGGAATTTATCCGTCTCATGATTCTGTTTGTTGCAAGAATTCTTTTCTGGAAAAACCATGTAATAAGTGAAAGGAAGGGTATTGTTGTACAGACAATAAGGGCAAGCTGCCAATGAACGATAAACATGGCCGCAATTACGCCTACGCAGTAAAAGAGCGACCAGGAGAAATCTATTAAACCCCAGGCTACAAGGTCGCCTATACGGCCGGTGTCCGAGTTTGTCCTTGCCATCATATAACCGACAGGTGTTTTATCATAATAGGCCAGGCTTAATTTCTGTAAGTGTGAAAATACGGTATTCCTTATCCTGCGGCTTATATTTGTTTCTATTTTTATGCCGAGTGCAACAAAATAGCGTACAATTATCCCCTGGCTTAATGCAAGAAAAAGGGCAGCTCCCAAAAGGTAGACAAGACCATCTGTACTTCGCGGTACAATATTGTTTCTGATTGCAAGTCCAAGAATTAGCGGAAATGCCACATCTATCAATGCGACTGCCATCATAAGAAAGGCAACTTTTCCAAGAGATCGAGCTTCAGGTTTTATAAAGGGAAACATTCTTTTCCATATGCTCATGGATAAGGGTTTGTTATAGTCAAAATCTTCATAATCAGCCATTGTTAATAACCCCTCTTTGTAATTCAAAAATTTTCTTGTAGGTTCCGCCCCTTGTCAGAAGTTCTTCGTGGGAACCCAGATCTTCTACGCTTCCGTTTTTTAGCACCAGAATTTTATCCGCCTGCATTAAACTGGATATTCTGTGGGAGATAATAATTACCGCCGCATCTCTTACCCGCCTTCTTAATGCCGCACGGATTTTTGCATCTGTTTCCGTATCTACTGCAGAAAGGCTGTCGTCAAAAATCATCACAGGGCAATTCCCGGCAACCATGCGCGCTATGGCAATCCTCTGCTTCTGGCCGCCCGAAACCGTAACACCCCTTTCTCCGATTATGGTATTATATCCTTCGGCAAAGGCTTCTATGCTTTCGTCTACCATTGCTGTTTTCGAAGCTCCCTTTACTTCATCCAGGTTGAGTTCCGGGTTTGCCAGGGCAATATTGTCCTTTACGGTTTTGGAAAAAAGGAATGGCTCCTGAAGGCATAAGCCGATATGGCGGCGAAGATGGGATCTGGAAATATTGCGTACATCCATGCCGTCAATCGTTATCTGTCCCTGATCCTCTTCCAGATCATAAAGACGGTTAATAAGGTGAACCAAGGTGCTCTTTCCTGATCCTGTTGCACCTAATATTGCAAGGCTTTCTCCCGGGTTTAATGTAAAAGATATATTTTTTAATACAGGTTCGCTGTTTCCATACTTGAAAGATACATTGTTAAATGAAATTTCTCCCCTTATTTCCGGTTTTAGGGCATCCGGAGCTTCTGTTTCGGGTTCGTTCTTTAAAATATCCAGTACCCTGCCGGAAGCAACCAAAGATTTTGACAGATCCGAAAGGATGCGTCCAAGAGAACGTACGGGCCAGATCATCCAGTTGCAATAGGTGTAAAAGGCAAGGAAGGTTCCCGGAGACAGTTCTCCCTGTACACTCCTGTAAACTCCCGCACCTACAATGAGGGCGAGCTGGGTGCCGGCAATAAAATCTCCGGTTCCCCAGAATACACCCAGCATCTTGCCTATTTTTACCCAGATATTCTGAAAGATCCTGGTTTTTTCAGAAAATTTTCCCATCTCGTAGGCTTCCCGTCCGAATGCACGAACCACCCTTACACCGGTATAATTTTCCTGGGCTGCTGCCTGCATCAGGCCTTCAGCTTCATCCGCATTGTTAAATTGAATACTTACCCTGTGGAAGTAAAAAACAGAAAAAATCAGAATGAAGGGAATTAATGTTAATGCCATTAGAGACATAAAAACATCCATGGAGAACATCATTACAAGAGCCGTTGTTATAACAAAGAAAACCCTTATAAGCTCTATTAGCTGGTTTTGAATAAAGTTGCGTATAATGTCCACATCTGAAGTACAGCGCTGTATTATATCTCCTGTCTGACAGCTTATATGCCAGTCGTAACTGAGTTTTTGAATATGGCCGTATAGATTATTCCTTAATTTCTGGGCGATGAATTCTCCCATGTCTATGCTAAAAAAGCGGCGAATGGAATTACAGCAGGCTGCAATCAGTGCAAAGCCCAAAAGAAATAATGCCGGAATCCAGATATTGTAACGAAGATATACAGTTCCCCCGATGCTTTGTACAATGTTTTGTGCAAAAACCGGGATGTTCATGGGCTCATTGCCTATTACAGAGTCCACTGTAAAACGAATAATTTGGGGATTAATAAAATTAAAGGCAGTAGCGCAAAAAAGGGCTGCACAGCAAATTAAAAAATGCAGATACCGGCCTTTGGCTGCTGCAAAAAGCAGACCTGTGCGGCTGCCTTTCCAGGGTAAAGTCATGATTTATTTCCTTTTAAAATTTTTAGCTTAAGTGTCTAATATCCATATCCTTGGTATAAACACCAAAGAGATCTTCAGAACCCCTGAGGGTGGAAGCAGCTTCTCTCCAGACAAGCTGGTCTTCTTCTGAAAGCTTTGCAAATTCTTCCTGTCTTCCATATGCCGAAAGCTCAATAAAATTGCTTATTCTTGTCAGCATATTTCTGTATTTATTTTCATGAAAATCAGACAGCCATTTTGGTATACTTCTGGCCCTGCTTCTCATTTTCCTTCCTTCTCCCGCCTTCTTTGTGCGGACTTCTACATCACCATTTGTTTTTTCCTTTAGTTTTCCTTCACTTCTGTCTTCCCGCCTTCCCCTTTTTTTGTTAAAAAGGAGAGCCGAATAATGAGGAGCACAAAGACCATCTGAAGCAAGAAAAATTTTCCTTAGCTCCTGTTCTTCCTTTGTCTCCCCCCCGGTTTCCAGCAAGAATCCCAAATACTCATCTTCTATCCTGTCTTTTTCTATACAGATTGGACAGCGGCTTTTTGCCCTTATAATTTTCCCCGATTCAAAGGATTTTAATCTGTCAATCAGAATGTCCTTGCTCAGTATTGCAACAGCAAGACCGTCCCTGAAGGAAATAAGGTTCCTGGAATGATAGGAGCAGAATCCTCCGGCTGCCCTGTGAAGGCGCCTGAATGGAATGTCCGAAACATGTTCAAAAAGCATATTGTCTATATACATTTCCGCTCTGTCGCTTATTATGCGGCATAGGGGGCAGCCGGGTTTTTCCGCAGCTTTCTGGAGTTCAAAAAAATTTATATGTTTGTTAACTGCCATTTTATTCCCTTTTTTCCAGATTGCCGTTCATGTATCCAATAAACACAATGGGACGAAGCTGTCTGCCCTTGCTTTCACGATAGGCAGGTCCTGTAAAAATTCCGTTTTCCACAACTCCGGGAATGGAATTTATTTTTACTTCCAGTGCTTCCGGTTCAAAAGCTTTTTCAAAGAGTATGTCCAAAAGCAGGTTTCCCCTGTCTGTTATAACAGGCCCCGCCTTTCTTACAGCCTCCCTTAATGTAACTTTTGTACCCAGTCCCTCCAGTACAGATGTAACAGTTTGCCTGGCATCCGGAATCACTTCTATTGGTACAGGGAATGAAAGCCCAAGGTTTTGTACCAGTTTGGATTCGTCTACCATTATTGCATAGGAGTCAGAAGCATAAGCTGCTATCTTTTCCAGAAGCAGGGCTCCTCCTCCTCCCTTTATCAATCGGTTTTCCGTATCTACTTCATCTGCACCGTCTATTGTTAAATCCAGCTTTCCTCCTATCTCCTTTGAGTTAAGGGAGTATAGCGGAATGTCAAGTTTCTCGCATTCTATAATGGTTTGAAAGCTTGTGGAAACAGCCAGAATATCTTTCAGTTTTCCTTCTTTCAGCAGTTCGCCGATATATCTTATTGCAAATACAGCCGTAGAGCCTGTGCCAAGACCGAGTTTCATTCCGCTTTTTACAAGAGTATTAACAGTTTCCCTGCCAACCCTTTCTTTGATTGTATTTGTATCCATAATAATCTCTCTGTAGTGAAATAATTATTCTTTACAGTCCCAGCCTGGAGATGAGTGAGGGAGGAAATTCCCTGCCCATGAAGTGTTTGTACTGATAACGAGCCTGTCTTGAAAGCATATCATAACCATTTAGTATACGGCAACCGGCGGCCTCGGCTCTTTTTAAGAAGAGGGTTTTCTCCGGTTTATAGTTTATATCCATCACTGTTTCCATTCCCGAAAATTCATAAAAATCCAGGGGGTCTTCATTGATATCCGGATAGGAACCTGCCGGACTGGTCTGAATAATGATGTCCGAGTACTTATCCATTAATTCTGCTCCTCTGGAATCCAGTCCTGCCCATGCAAATTTATAGAGCTCTGCAAGGCGGCGGGCTCTGGCATTATCACGGTTAAGTATGAGTGCCTTTCCCTTAAGCCTGTAAACTTCCGAAGCAATTGCCCTTGCTATTCCTCCGGCTCCTATGATTGTAACCCTCTGCCGCCTTAGATCCCTGTGATGATAAAATTCCAGAAAGGAATCTGTAAAGCTTGCCGCATCCGTATTGAATCCCTGCCAGCCCTGTTGCCCGGAAAGTACCGTATTACATGCGCCAATTATATCTACCTCGCTTGAAAGACTGTTCAGGTAGGGAAGAATGTCTTCGTTAAAGGGAGATGTAATGGAGAGGCCGGAAATTCCGGTTTCTTCGGCAAGGCGCATAAGGGAGTGTACGGAATCTGAAGGAACAGGAATATACACTGCATCTATCTGCTCAATATCGAAAACCCTGTTAAAAAAAACTACGCTGTCAAAATTCATTAAGGGATAACCGGAGACTGCAAATATTTTTGTATCTTTTTTTACATCCCTAAAACGGTAATGCTCATTCAATTCCCTGGGATTGATCTGAAATTCTCCGTCATTCTTTTCCCTGTCTTCCGGATACACATAACTTATCTGGGAGCCAAGGCGTTCTGCCAGAATGACCGTGTTTAATCCGAATTCTCCACGGCAATGAATAATTTTTTCTAAATTGCCGCATTCTTTTGCATGCCTGTATACTTTTGCGACATCGTTAGTTGATTTCGGCATCATGGATGCCTTTGCAAGCTCATCCCCTATGCGTTTTAATTTTTTTAGCTTTTCCGCTAAATTATCATCAACGCCCTCGTTATTGTAGCATGAACGGATAATGCGGGTGCCATAGGTACGTGCGGCTTCTTCCAGGCTTGGCACATGCAGATCCTCTTCCAGATCCACATATGCGAAATTCCGCCTCCTGTCCGCATCGGCAAAGGCCAGTCCCTTTGCAAAAAGCGTTATGCGCGAGCCTTCTCCTCCAATATAGGAACCGCCGTCAATGTCACGCCTTATGCTTAATATTAATGGCAGACCCGCCATGTCGGGGAAACTGCGGATGTGCAGCCTCTCGTCTGCCTCCAGACAGTCCACCCTTAGCTCGGCCATGTCTATATATTTTCTGTATTTGTCGATTATTGATAAATCTTCGGATAGGGTATTTGCGGTAAGACAAAGACATATTCTTGCCATTGCTAGAGATCCGATCTGAAAATAAAAATGCCCCTTAGCCTGCCTGAATCGTCAAAATCACATCTTAAAATCATTGGCCAACTGCTATCATACATGGAATAGGAAATTGAATTTTCCGGGCTGTTCTGTCTTATTATACCCGGCATGGAACCCAGTATTTCTGTAACAATATATTCTGTATCTCCCCTGTTAATGCCCCTATAGGAAATTAGTCCTATTTGCCAGACCCTGTTACGGTAAATATAGAAATCACCTTCATCATAAACAAAGACGACATCATCTTGCCATTCTTCCAATCCCCTTGCCGTATGTACCGATATTGGGGCACCCAAATATTCTATAAGGTTTCTTAATGTCATACCTATATACGAGACTTCGTCTTCCAAATCGGGCTGAACCTGCTGTGAATAGATATTTGTAAGAAGTATAAAAATGGCAATAAAGAAAAATAACAGGTATTTTTTGCTAGAAATCACTGGCTGCTCTTATTGTAATAGGAGGAAGAATTACCGTCTCCCTGTGTATTTCCCTGTTTAACAATGTCAGTATCAAAACAGAACCCAGAGGCAGTCTATATGGAACAGTCAGGACTCCTCCTGCAAACTGAACAGAGAGAAGTCTATCCCTTTCCCCTCCCGGGCTTATACTTTCCAGACGTACAAGGAGAGGATAGGGGTTTAAGGCCATTTCGTACCTAAAGAGACCGTATATTTCATTTTCCATAATCCTGTCCGGATTGGAAACAATGAATTCCACCCTTGTAACAGAGCTTATTGTCGTTCCTCCGGGAGGATTCTGTGCAACCACAGTTCCTTCGATTTCTCCCGGTCTTTGAGTTCTAAGGCTGAATTCAAAATCCAGACCCGTTCTTCCAATCTGCTCCAGTGCATCTTCCATATCATAACCAAGAAGATCCGGAACCTGAATCATTAAATTTTCGCTGCCTCGGCTTACCACAAGATCCAAAACCATTGGCCCTGATATTGCAGTTCCGGGTTCCGGCCTTTGCTGTAATATGGTACCGGGAGGCTCATTGGAAAACTCAAACATTATTGGTTCTCTAAGGCTTAGAAGCTGGGAAAATGAAGCTTCTCCGGAAAGCATTGCCTGAAGATCCATCCGGACATCGTCAATATTCCTTCCGACAAAATTCTCTACGGTATTTATCATTACACCCTGGCTTACAACCAGATGTATTCTTCGTCCTGCCTTGACTATGGTTCCCGGCGGAGGATTTTGTTCAAGAATAAGCCCCCTGTCTGTGGAGGTTTGTGTAAATCGAAGCTGAATACGGGGATAGAGCTCTTTTACCTGCAGTTCCAGAAGGGCGGCTGTTAGTTCCTGACCCTGTACATCTGGTACCATTGTCTGCTCTTCTCCGCGGATAAAAATAAAAAAAACAGATATGGCTACAATACCAACCAGCATCAGAAGTCCTGCTGCCAGTGCAAGAAAAACCCTTAAATGATTTGCTACATAACCTTCTATTGTTTCAAATTCCATATATTTTTCCCATACCTATCATAAATCGAAAAGGTCATGTAAACAAGAGCCTTACGGCTCCTTATTTTATATGCTAGAATTTACTTATCAAAAATATTCACAATAAGGAAATACCATGTCCAAATCTGTAATTCTTTTTTTGGCTGAAGGTTTTGAAGAAGTGGAGGCCATTACTCCAATTGATTATCTTCGCCGTGTAGGAATTGATGTTACAACGGCATCAATAAGCGGAAATAAAACTGTAAAAAGTGCCAGAGGAATAAATATTCTGTCCGATGTTTTATTGGAGAATCTAGCAAATGAAGGAAAATTAAATCCCGAATATTGGGATGCAGTAGTGATTCCCGGAGGATTACCCGGTGCGGATAATATTGCTTCTTCCATTTTAGCCTGTAATTTTATTAAGGAGATGGCAAAGGAAGACAGGATGGTATGTGCAATATGTGCCGCTCCTGCCCGGGTACTTTCTCCCCTGGGACTTCTGGAAGGAAAGGAGTTTACCTGTTATCCCGGAGAAGAGGAAAAGGTTTTTTCTGCCGGCTCCAAAAGCCCGTCTGCAATATGGAAGGAAGAAAGGGTTGTTAAGGACGGGAATTTAATAACAAGCCGCGGAGCCGGAACGGCAGGCGTTTTTGCAATGGAAATTATTGCGTCTCTTTTAGATAAGGAAAAAGCCGAAGAACTTTCCGCCAAGATCCTTATTTAGGATGGGCAATAAGAGCCGAGAGTTCCGGTTTTTTTGCCAGCTCGTATTTTAATCCTTCCGCACGTCCCTTGTTTACATAATCTTTACTTTCAAATGAATAAGTAAAATTCGTGTGAATGTCATATGTGCCTGCCATCAGTGCATAGGCATCTTCTGTCATAACAAGTTCTTCATCTGTGGGAATGACAAAAATCGGGATTTTTGAGCTTTTCTTGCTTATAATGGTTTCTGTATTCCTGGTGCAGGCAATTTCGTTGGCAGCAGGATCGTATTCCATTCCTAAACCTTCAAGCCCTTCAAGAATTTTATTTCGCATGAACCAGGCAAATTCTCCTACTCCTGCCGTCATAACAAGGGCATCCACCCTTCCCAGAACGGCCATATAGGCGCCTATATATTTTTTTAACCTGTGAGCCTCTATGTACTGTGCCTGCAGAGCCTGTCTGTCGCCGCCTGCCGCTGCTGCCTGAATATCCCTTCTGTCGGTTAATTTGCCGCCCGTTAGTCCAAAATGTCCGGATTTTCTGTTAAGTGCATTTTCTGTTTCCTCTGCACTCATTCCCGTTTTGCGCATAATGTAAAAGGGGAGGGCAGGATCCAGATCCCCCGAACGGGTTCCCATTACAAGGCCTTCCAGGGGAGTTATTCCCATGGATGTGTCAAAAGACACGCCGTTTTTTACCGCATTTATCGATGCACCGTTCCCTATGTGGCAGATAATCAAGTTTGTTTTAAAGGGATCCTGCCCCAAAAGAACAGCAGCCCTTTTTGCTGTATAAAGAAAGCTTGTACCATGGAATCCATAACGCCTAACCTGGTATTTTTCGTACCATTCGCTGGGAACGGCATAAAGGTAGGATTCCGCTGGCATTGTCTGATGCCATGCTGTGTCCATTACGGCACAGTGGGGAATATTTGGCATAACTTTTTTTGCCGCCTCTATACCCATTATGTTGGCAGGGTTATGCAGGGGGCTCATGTCGCTAACTTCGGAGAAGGCTCTTAATGCTTCCTCGTCTACAATTACGCTTTTGGTAAACTTGCTTCCTCCATGAACCACCCTGTGACCCACAGCCTTTATCTCTGCCATGCTTTTTATTACCCCAAGATCATCGCTGGTAAGTGTTTTGATAATTAGCTCGACTGCATCCGTATGGGTGGGGCAGTCATGCTGAAGGACGACTTCTTCCCTTCCTTTCGCCTTATGGGTAATGAAAGAGCCTCCAATGGTTACCTTTTCCACAATGCCTACAGCCATTACATCCTTGTTAAGCCAGTCATAAACCTGATATTTTGCAGATGAGGATCCGCAGTTTAGGGTTAAAATTACCATTTTTCTCTCCTTTTTAAGCCTGTTATGTTTATAAAATTCTATAAAACCTGGAAGAATTCCACAACTTCTTTATCAGGTCCATAAACAAATGCGATACACATTTTCATGACACCTACATCCATTTCCCTTGGCTCCGAACGCGAAACAGCTCCACCCTTTATTGCGGCATCATATGCTGCCTTTGCATCATCGCAGCGAAGTGCTATATGTATCCATCGGGGATTGGCTTCTTCTTCTTCTTTGCCATTTGGAATTATTTCTACTACCGCATTGTTTCCCAAATCTACCATATAGATGTTTTTGCCGCTGTTTCCCATGGGGAACCGGAGTATCTCCTTTCCGCCAAGAACATTTGTGTAAAAATCCAGACTTTTCTCTCCGTCTGCCGAAGCAAGCCCAATGTGATGAAAACCGTTAAATTCCATAATTACTCCTGTAAATTTTATTGGCAATAATGTTTGATTTACCCATACAGTATCACCGGTATTCTTTTTTATCCAGAGGATAAAAATTTACCATTACTATTGCGGCAAGAAGAATAATAATGGGAATTGGACCGATTATTATCCTTATTGCATTAAACACAGATGCAGGCTGTTCCATGGAAGCTTCCCCGGCATGAGATATATAACCTCCCAGGTTCAGAATCTGTCCTGCAATAAAAATAGCCAATGCCGTGCCGAATTTGGAAATGAAGGTCCACATTCCATAATAGGCTCCTTCCTTTCCCGACCCTGTTTTTGCAGCTTCATATTTTATTGTATCCGGAACCATGGCAAAGGGAGCTACATAGCTAAAGCCAACTCCTATTCCTGCATAGACCATTAAGGCATAAAAATATTCAATTGAAGGAAGACGATGACCAAAAAAGAAAATCAACGCGCATGCACTGGAAATTATTGCAAAACAAATTTGGTAGGTACGCATTTTTCCTATCTTTTTTGAAACCAATACCGAAACAGGAATGAAGAGCATGGCTGTTATCAATAAAAATATCATTGCAATTGTTGTAATATCTTCCCTGCCAAGAACATTCTCTGTGTAATATGCAAGTATTGTAGTTAAAAAGGAAAGACCTGTCATGTGCAATGCATAGGTGGACAGCAGGATTACAAATGGCTTGTTTTTAAAGACTATGGAAAAAGTCGATATAATGCTGTCTTTGGGAAGATCCTCTTTTGCATATTTTTTCTTTTCTTTGGTTCCCAAAAATGTAATTAGGGTAGATACCATCATTACAATTCCAAGAATAAGTCCCATAATGGAAAATCCCCTGGAATCCAGAAGCGGATTGGCGGAATCTGGTCTGGCAAAAATTTCTACCAGTGGCTGAACAGCTCCAGCTCCGGCCAGGGTTCCAAACACGGCACAGCCGAAGCGGAAGCCGTTAAGTGAGGACTGCTCATTATAATCGTCCGTTAGTTCCGGAGTGAGCGAGCCATATGGAACATTAATAATGGTCGAAGCGGTATTAATAAAAATAAGTGCAATTAAGGCCCATAGTATATGCATTGAAGAAGGCAGGTATTGGGGAGCGGTAAAAAAGAAAAGCATGGAAAGCATCATTGGGAGGGCACCAAAGAGAAGGTAGACCCGGCGCCTGCCCCAGCGGGAAATGGTTCTGTCGGAGATAAATCCCATAATAGGATCGGAAACTGCGTCCCATATTTTACCTATCATAACAACAGCACCTGCCCAGGCAGCAGCAATGCCTACAGTATCTGTAAGGAATTTTAATGCCCAGAATGACATGAGGGTAAAAAACATATTTCCCCCCAGATCAAATACACCAAAACCCAGTTTTTGTTTTATTGTTAATCGGTTTTCAGCCATAATAACTAATTGTATGTGCTAAACCGCCTATAATCAACCATTTTCTGCCGCGGTAGCTTTACAAAGCAGCACTTTTCTCCTAATCTTTTCTATATACGGAGGCTTATATGCTGCTTGTTGAATTAGGCACACCAATAAATGAATTAAAAAAACAAATCTACAGTACCTGGAGGCGGCTTTGAAGACTCCGGATTTGCTTTACAAATAGCCGATCTGGAAGCCAAAACAGGAGAAGCCGGTTTCTGGAATGATAGTGCCGGTGCCGAAAAGGTAATGGGCGAAATAAAAGCCCTAAAAAACCGTTATGAACCCTGGAAGAAACTTTACAGGGATATGGATGATCTGGAAACCCTGTATACTCTGGCAGAGGAAGAGAAAGATGAAACCCAGTCTTCGGAGATAGAAGACAGCCTCCTGGATCTTCAAAAAAGGTTTGACAAACAGAATATTCTTGAATTAATGAGCGGAGAGCTCGATCATAGCTCATGTTTTTTGACGGTACATTCGGGTGCGGGAGGGACAGAGGCATGTGACTGGTCCCAGATGCTCTACCGCATGTATCTTCGCTGGGCAGAACGCAGGGGTTTTAAAACAGAAGAAGAAGACAGGTTGGAAGCGGAAGGGGGCATTAAGTCCGTTACCGTCAGAATAGAAGGTGAAAATGCCTATGGTTATCTTAAGGGAGAGAGCGGAGTTCACCGCCTTGTAAGAATTTCTCCCTTCGATTCCAATGCAAGGCGTCACACTTCATTTGCTTCCGTATATGTCTTCCCGGTAATAGATGACTCAATTAAGGTAGATATACGTCCTGAGGATCTTCGTGTGGATACATACCGCTCCGGCGGAGCAGGCGGTCAGCATGTAAACAAGACGGATTCCGCCGTTCGTTTTACCCATCTTCCTACCGGAATTGTTGTAACCTGTCAGAATGAAAGAAGTCAGATAAAAAACAGGGCAATAGCAATGGAAATTTTAAAAGCCAGGCTCTATGAACATTACAGGATAGAAAAGGAAAAGGAAAACCAGAAGTTTGCCCAGGAGAAAAAGGATATTTCTTGGGGAATGCAGATACGTTCCTATGTCTTTCAACCATATACAATGGTTAAGGATGCAAGAACCAAAACAGAAACAGGCAATATACAGGCAGTAATGGACGGAGACATAGATCCCTTCATAGAAGAATATCTTCGTTTTTCATGGGAAAAAAACACATGATAAAAAGACCCCCGTCTTCCTTCATCTTTATGCTTCTCATATTTGCCCTTTGCAATATAGCCCTATATGGCAGGGGAAGACAGGAAAGTGCCGAAGAAAGAACATACATTAATTCCGAATATGTTCTTGTTATTACCAGGCCAATTGTATCTTCCCTTCCTCCTGAAAGACAGGCATTGGGAGAAGCGGTTCTCGGCAGGCTTGTGAATGCAATTGAAGGAGTGGACTACCGCATTAGGGGAGAGGAAGAAATTTATTTCTACAGGGATCTTGCCTGGGATATGGCCAGAAACTCAATCCATCAAAGCCTTTTAACCAGGCGCAATGAAAGGGATCTTGTGGTTTACAGGGGAGATTCCGAATGGAGAACCCGCAGAAACCTGGATACCCTGGATCTTGCAATAGCAGAACTTGAAGCCAACTTTGCGTATAACGAAGCAAATCCCCCCTTTGTAGATCCCAGGCCTGCATTCCAATTGAGCGGCAGCAATGCAAGGGGAGTCTTTCCCGAACATCCTTCCGAAGGGACAGAAATGCAGTTTCTCTCTTCGCATAATGCCGATGCCTTCCTGTATTTAAATATCTTTGAATATCACGAAAGAATTTTTCTTGAAATGAAACTTTATGACCTTCATACTGCTTCCTACAGCTACGAAGACTTTATTCTTTTTTCGCTGGAAGACATTAATCCTGCACTTGGAGAAATTAATAGACGCCTGGCAGAAGAATTGTCCGGTACCACAGCGTCAGGTGTCATAGTGCACGCTTTTCCGCCGGAATCATTGCTCCTTGTTGACAACGTATTAATTGGCAGGGGCAGTGCAGAAATGATGACCTTCTCTCCGGGAGAGGTTGAAATAAGTATAATGGCAGAAAACCATGTTACATCCCTGTTTAATATAGATTTAAGACCCGGCGAAATGACTGAACTTCAAATTAATTTAACCCCCTTGAGTTTTTCCGAATTTAGTCTGGATGTTCCCGGCAGTCCCGGTTCAAGGGTATATTGGGGAAATTATTTTGTCGGAGAAGCACCCCTTACCCTCGTTCTGCCCCGCTATCCTTTCAGTTATATTAACGTAGAAAATGAAACAGGAGAAACAGCTTCCGTTGTTATAAGAAACAATGAAATAGTAAGCGGCAATGTGAGTTTCTCAAGAAGCAACGGCAGTATTACCTTTGATACTCTGGAACTGCCTCAAGAGAACAGGGTGGAACTTGCACGAAGGGATTTTTACAGAGCCTATGGCATCTTTTGGGTTGTACTTCCTGCGGCTTTAATCGTAAGGGGCATAGCAAACAGCCATATAGTGATTGGCAATAATTCCTATGTTCCGATGCGGACGGGGGCGGATGTAGCACTGGTAACAGGGCTTGGTTATACGCTATTTCAGATGATCCGTTATCTTGTTATTTCCGGAACCACCGCCCAGCCAAATACAAGGGCAAACCTTTCAGATACAAGGATGGAAGAATGAATTTATTTTCTCAAAAAATAAAAAGTTTTTTTGGAGGAAGAAAGCTGCTTTCGGAAGAGGTCTTTGAGGAGCTGACCGATCTTCTGGTAGAAGGTGATTTTGGAGCGCAGGGAGCTTATAAGATTACTGAAAAACTTACTGAAATCTGCAAAAAAGATAAAATTGATGATGCAGAGGCAGCAAAAAAAATTCTCTCCGGCTTGCTTGAAGAAATTTTACAGAAGACCGCACAGGATGGAGGGAATAATGAACCCCTTTTAAAACCGGGAAAACTGGCAATAATCCTGATTATGGGCGTTAATGGCGTGGGTAAAACCACAACAGCTGCAAAGCTTGCTGAATTTTTCAGAATAAGGGAATCGAGAATTCCCATTCTTGCAGCAGGCGATACCTTCAGGGCGGCGGCAATAGACCAGCTTAAAATTCACGGAGAAAGGCTGGGGGTCAGAGTGGTGGCTCACAAACAGGGCGGAGATCCGGCCGCCGTTATTTATGATGCAATAGATGCAGCAAAGGCCGGCGGAGGAGACCTGATCATAGCCGACACTGCAGGAAGAATGCATACAAAGGCGGCACTTGTAGAAGAGCTGAAAAAAATTAACCGCATAATAGAAACAAAAGCGGCCGATTGTGATTTTATTAAATACCTTGTATTGGATGCAACAACCGGAAGAAATGCATTTGCTCAGGCAGAGATTTTCAGGGAAGCTGTTAATCCAGACGGGGTTATTTTGGCAAAATATGATTCCAGTGCCAGAGGGGGTGTGGTTTTTTCATTGGCAGAAGATTTGGATCTTCCGGTTATTTTTCTCTGTACCGGAGAAAAATATTCAGACATTGCTCCCTTTAACCAAAAAAGCTATGCAGAAGAATTTGCCGGATTTTAAGAAATTTATGCTGCCGCTTATGGCGGTGCTTTTGTTTTTCCCGGCATTGAAAATTTATGCACAGAATATTGCCTCACAGACTGCATGGTACAGATCGAACCCTTCGGGCATGGCTCTGGAATTCATTCCTTCCCGGCTTGCAGCCCTAAGGTATGAATACAGTCTGTCTGTGGAAAGCATTGGTTCGGGTTCCAACAGGGTGCCGCAAATTCTAAGACCGTTTTATGAAGCCTCGTTCAGAATTGAGCTAAGAACCCTCTATGAAAACGGTACTTTTTTAAGGCAGCAATGGCTCTTCAGGGCTGCGGACGGTTCAGTTCGTCTTAACGCATCCGGCGGAGAGGAAATTGAATTTATGGAAATAAGAAACAGAGATGGCCAAATAATCAGGGAATTCCGCTATGAGGATTCATCCATATGGGAATTTCGTTTTACATATAACGGAAATTTTCTTGTGAATATGGATGCATTTTATTCGGAAACACAGGATGCCCCTCCCATACTGTCCTACAGGGATTCTTTATTTTATAACCGTTCCGGTTCGGTTAGAAACATGGAGAGGATTTTTTTCGGGGAGTCCGGTCCGCAAATATCGCGTCTTGTATTCCCTGCTCCCGGTGCATACATAAATCCGATCGAAGAAGGCTTTTTTCAGGCACTGCTTTATACATCTCCCTTCCTTATGGATATTTTTCTTCCGGATGACAGCAGGGTATACTATACTCTGGATGTCAGAGGTAGGGTTGTACGTGAAATTTGGACTAACGAAGACGGAGAGGTGTATGGAGAGTTCATAAATACCTGGTCCTCCGACAGGCTGCTCTCGGTTTTATGGATTTCTCCCGGTGATACTATGTTAGTCGAATATGAATATAATAATGCCGGCCAGCGCATTCTGGAATCCAACTATAGAAGGGGAGAGCTGGAAAGAATGGTGCAATACGAAGACGGCAGGGAAATAGAGGACATATTTTATCAGGGAAGGTTAATCCTTAGAGCCGTCTGGGAAGAAGGAATTAAGATTTCTGAAGAAAGGTATTATACCGGAGATTCCAGATGAGCAGGGGTAAATGGATTGGTTTTGTCGCAAACCGTTATATCTTTAGTGAGAGAAAGACTTCTGCCGGATCTGTTTTTTCCGTTCTTGGCATTGCAACAGGTGTATTGGCTCTTATTGTAATTATTGCCGTTATGAATGGTTTCCAGCTTGGTTTTATAGAAAGTATTCTGGAAATTTCATCCGCCCATATCAGATTGGAAGGAAGTTTCCTTGCCGAAGATAATATTGACGAAATAATAATGGATCTCCGTAATATTCCCGAAATTGTTTCTGTTCTTCCATACAGCGAGCAGAATCTTTTAATCAGGGGACTGTCCTCCAATCCAAGGGGAGCTCTTATTAGGGGCATGCCTTTGGATGCACTTAATCTTGATCCCGGAATGGCAGACAGACTGGAATTCGAAGGCGGTTTTTTCGATCTTTATGAGAGAGGAAACATTATTCTGGGTGCAGAACTTGCAAGGCATCTTTTTGTCTGGGTAGGAGATGAAATCAGCCTGCTTTCCATCAGCGGAGGTATTGGTGCGGATATGGACGGCGGAAGTCCCCTCTTCAGGGTAAGTGGGATTTTTAGATCCGGTTTCTATGAATTTGATCTTGGCTGGGCCTATGTCAGCATGGAAGATGCAGCCATGCTTTCGGATAATTTAGCCGGTGCAGTTTTGGGAATAAAAATAAGGAACCGCTGGCAGGATCAAAGAGCAATGGAAGAAATTAGAATGCTTCTTTCTTCCCATATTCAGGACGAAGGGAACTTTTCCATATCTTCCTGGAGGGATTATAACCGTGCCTTTTTTGGAGCTCTAAGAACAGAAAAACTAATGATGTTCATTCTGCTAGGATTAATTTTCATTGTAGTGGGTTTGAATATTTATCAGGCACAGAGGAGGGCGGTACTGGAAAGGAGGGAGGAAATCGGCCTTTTGAGAGCCCTTGGTGCAAGTGATATTTCTGTCCGTCTTGTTTTTGTCTGGGATGGTTTTATTATAGGGATAATAGGAGCCGGCATAGGTCTTGGACTCGGGCTGTTAACTGCAATAAATATTCCTTCTGTTTTTTCCTTTCTGGAAGATCTTGTAAATTTAATAATCAAAGGAGTTAACGGTATCGCCGTTTTTTTCGGCGCATCTGGAAGTCAGGGAAATTTTTCGATTTTTTCTCCCCAGATATTTTACATAAAGGAAATTCCATCAAGGCTTATTTTTCATGAAGTGTTATTAATTTTTCTTTTCGGATTTCTTTCTGCATTAATTGCAGCATGGTTTGCATCCGGAAAAACATCCGGCTTAAAACCGGCGGAGGTTTTACGATATGAATGACAGGACGGAAAGCCTGATTGTAAAAGTACGCGATCTTAAAAAAAATTATTTGTCGGGAACGGAAACCCTTAATATTCTCAGGGGCATGGATTTTGATGTAGAGGAAGGAAGCAGTATTGCAATTTCCGGCCAGAGCGGAAGCGGAAAAAGCACATTTTTAAATATAATTGGCGGACTGGATCGCTGTGACTCCGGTTATGTGGAAGTTGCAGGAACGGACATTTCCATGCTTAATGAAACAGAACTGTCTGTATACAGACAGAATCAGATAGGTTTTATTTTTCAGTTTCATTATTTGCTGAAGGATTTTACGGCTCTGGAGAATGTCATGCTGCCGGCATATATGACAGGCATGAAGAAAAAAACGGCAATGGAAAAGGCAGAAATCCTGCTGGAAGACCTGAAGCTCGAAGACAGGATTTTACATTATCCTTCACAGCTTTCGGGAGGAGAAAGACAGAGGGTAGCAGTAGCCAGAGCAATGATCAATAATCCTGACATTATTCTTGCAGATGAGCCTACCGGAAACCTGGATCCAAGGAATAGCAGGAAGGTGGCCGAGCAGCTTTTCGATTTCTCCATGAAATGGGGGAAAACCCTAATCCTTGTTACCCATGATGAAACCCTCGCAGGCTGGGCAAATGTTCGTTATGCGCTGGAAGGAGGGCTTTTAATTCCCTCTGAAGGGGAATCATCTTGAGCGTCTTGAGCATCTTGAGGGTTTTGAAGGGCTTGAATGGTCTGAATGTGTTTAAGAATTTTAAAACTCCTTCTGTATTTTTTATTGCGCTGCGTTATATCCTTGGGCCTGCGCGTGACGGCGGCCGTTATTTGTGGGGAGCAGCACTTGGCATAGCACTCAGTCTTGTTCCCATCGTTGTTACCCTCATTGTAGCAGATGGAATGATACAGGGAATTACAGACCGCTATCTTGAACTTGGAACAGGACACCTGCAGATACATAATCTCTCCAATCCGGCGAGTCCTGAATCTGCCCTTCCTTATATAGAAGGAATGCCCGGAATAAGAGGTATTTGGCCGGAAAGCCAGGGGCTGGGTGTAATTATGGGAGATTCAGGATCAAGAGGCACGACAATAAGGGCGTCCGACAGAAGTTTCTGGGATGATGAAGGTTCTCAGAGATTTTTGGAAACCTATGCCGGTGAAGCAAGACTGGAAAACGATAACGATGTTCTGCTTGGCAAGGCACTTGCAGATTCCATCGGAGCCGAAGTAGGAAGCATTGTTCGAATAATGACTCTTCGAAGCAGTCCGACAGGAAGGCCTCTTCCAAGGGTTACATCCTTTACAGTAAGGGGAATTGTAAGCTCAGGTTACAGGGAACTTGATTCTCTTTGGTGCCTTATGACCTATGAAGCCGGGATTCAGATTCTTCAGGATCCTTCTTCCTACCTTATCCTAAAAATTGATGAGCCCTATGAGGGAGCAGATATTATGGCAGCCGGAATTACCCAATTGCTTGGTTCCGGCTATGGGGTGTATACCTGGAAAAGACTCCAATATTCACAATATGTTTCGTATGAATCTACAAGGCAGATGCTGCTTTTTATAATGGCACTTATAGTTCTGGTTGCAGCGGTTAATGTTTCTTCCGCTACTTCCATGCTCTCTATTGAAAGGCAAAGGGATATTGCCCTTATAAAAATATCAGGCGCAAAACCTTCCTTTACCAGTTTTATTTTTCTGTGCGGAGCATTTTTAACCGGTCTTATAGGCTCTCTTCTGGGAATTGGTGCAGGCTTGTTAATAGGCTCCTTTATTAACGGTATAATCAGAACCCTGGAAACAGTGTTAAGTTTTTTTACCTGGCTCTTTAATGCCGGACCTGTAATGATTCTGGATTCCAGTTTCTATCTTGAAACCATTCCCATAATTATTAATGGGCCTGTTATTTTATTAATAGGAATATTAACAATTTTCAGCTCTGTCCTGTCTTCCTGGCTTCCGGCACGCAGGGCAGGGAAACTAAAACCTCTGGATATTTTAAGAAAGCATTAGACCTTTTACTTCCGCTCCATGTTCAACAGAACAATGACGGAATTATTTCCCATTATGTTAGCCGAAACAAGATTTTCTCCGTTATGGTAAAGTTCACTCCTATATTCCCCCGGAAGGAATTGTACTCCTGCCTGTATAATAGTGTTATAGCTCTGGCGGAATACGCCGGGATTAATTTCCATTCTGGATCCTGGATTTGTGAAATGATAAATATACAAAAGGCCTTCTGCGAAAACCAGATTCAATGCAATGCTGGAATCCGAATATAGAATATACCATGCACCCGTAATGGAGGATGCGGTATTTCTAGTCATATCTCCGTTGGGGAATGCACCAGTTACTGTTAGCTCATACCTTAAAATTTCCCTCATCGGACCCGTATTTTGGTTCGTACTTCCCTGTCCCGTATTGCTGCCGGGAGTGGAGGGAAAAACAGGAAGCTCAGGTCTATTGATAAAATTCATTGGAAGGGAAGGCGGAGGCGGAAGCAAAGGAACATTATCCGTTCCCCCGTCAATTTCCGGAACCGGATCAAGCGGAGGCAATGGATCAAGCCAGCCCTGCCCAAAGAGATTGGCTGTATTGAAAACAATGGCAAAGAGGAAAGCCAAAAATAATAAAATTTTACTTGCGAAAAAAATTTTCATGGACACTCCCAAATCTAATACTTAAGTATACTGAAATTTTTATTTAAGTATAGTATAATGAGTAATGGCAAAAGAATTATCGTTAACCAGAGAAAAAGCCTGGGAAATATTTTTGAAATATAACAGGGATCCCTTCCATGTTCAGCATGCATTAACAGCCGAAGGTGTTATGAGATGGTATGCAAAGGAATTGGGTTATGCGGACGAGGAGGAGTTCTGGGGAATTGCAGGGCTTCTTCACGACATTGACTTTGAAGAATTCCCGGAAGAACACTGTGTAAAGGCGAGGGAGCTTCTTGAGACAGAATTCCTGAAAGCAGGATTCGCCAATGAAGAGCTAATCCATGCCGTATGCTGTCATGGCCATGGTCAGACAGGAGCAAGCGAAGAGCCGCAGCATCTAATGGAAAAGGTGCTCTATGCTTCTGATGAATTAACCGGCTTGATATGGGCTTCTGCAATCATTAGGCCATCCAAAAGCGTAATGGATCTGGAACTAAAATCTGTCATGAAAAAATTTAAAACCCTTAACTTTGCCGCCGGTTGTAACCGCAATGTAATAGAGAAAGGTGCCCTGGAACTGGGGTGGGATCTAAACAGGTTAATTTCCGACACCATAATTGCAATGCGTTCCTGCGAAGCCCAAATAAATGCCTTTATGGAAGATTACAATTCCTGCCGATGATGAGACTCGAACTCATACCCCATTACTGGGAGAGGATTTTAAGTCCTCAGTGTCTGCCATTCCACCACATCGGCTTTTTGAATATACAGTATTATGACAATTTTTTAATTATAGCTCAAGATGTATATTAATGAGCATAAAACCGGATGCACCTATGGCAGTAAAATACTGTTCTTCCCAGGATGCAAACAGAACGTTGCCATGCCGTATTATACCCGTATAGATAAAATTATCCGGCAGTTCAGGAAGCATATTAAAGTATTCAGGATTCATCCACATATCTCTGTTATAAACATTTCTCCATTCATCTATGGAAACCTGTATGCCTTCAGCTGAAAGATCCGTGCTGCGGAAATATCTACTTTCCGGGTACTCTGTTTCTTTTTTCCTCATGCGGTAATACCAGATTCCATTTTCTGTCAGGAAAATTTCTTCTGTTTCCCAAATCTCTTCATCCGGGAAAATTTCAAGACCCGGTATATTCGAGGGAAGGGGGACAGGACTATATCTGTCCAGTGTATAAATGCTGCTTTGCGGAGGAGGTGGAAGTTCATCAATAAAAAAATCATTCCTGTAAAGAAGAGCCATAACCCTGTTTTCCCATACAAAGAGGGATTCTGTTGTATAGGGATCCCATAAGAGGCTGTTGGAGATTCTGTAAAGGTTTACTTCTCCGGAATTAAAATTTCCCGACAAGACCAAAAAACCATCCCTGTTAACGGAGATAATAATATTGTCCTCCCAAAGCAGGATTCCGCTTATATGACGGGCATGGGGCCATGGGGAAAAGGGAAATAATGATGCTGAATGGGGCAGATCCATAAGGATTGGTCCATCAATGCCAATTTCAAACCAAAGAGGGTTGTTTCCCGTTATTATATAGGCAAGGTTCTGCCAGACCATGGTTTCTGTAACTATGTATTCATTATTAAAAAGATCCTCTGCTTCTGTTTCTTTATTATTTTCGGAACCATCTCCCGGAACACAGCCAAAAAAGAAAAGGCACGATATAAATATTAATAAAACCGCTATTTTAAAATTCATGGCTAATACTAATGAGTTTTCCCAAAAAATAAAAGCAAGTGCCGGGTGAAGAGCCTGCTGCCGCAAAAATACAATTTATCTTTCGGTGTTTTCAATATATACCCAGTCCATATTTTGCACCCTGAGTATTCCATATGAAGAAACCCATGTCTCGGGAACAGGGCTTAGAGGAATTATTAATGATCCCTCGAGAGCGACTCTTACAGGTTCTGCAAATGGAGAACTATTTATCCATAATCCCCCAAGTCCCGGAATGGACAGGTTGTTTGGAGGAGACGGGTTAAGACGGCTGCTGTAAAAGCCGGAATCCGCCGTCCTTTGGGCAAAATCCTTCCAGTCTATTAACCAGGGGTTTTCCCTTACCCTTTCTGAAATATTACCATTTAAAAGAAGTTCCCTAAAACGAGGCCAGTCTATATACCAGGGAAGTCTTGTAAATGAAGCTGGGCTATTCCTTTCGGCAATGGAAAGCTCCTTCCAAAAAACGGCATCTATTCCTCCCCTCCAGGAAAGATGAATACCGGTGCCCCCGGCATCCCAGGGAAAAATTCCTCCTGCCGGCATCATCATCTGCGGAATAAGATTTCTGGAAGGCCAATAGGGCCAGGCAATAACAGGGGTTGACCACTCCTGAATAAGAGGAAGATCCGGCAAATTACTCCCCGGAAATAAGTTCACTTTCTTCCAGAACCCATTTTCATCCAGCCATTCAAGCTGCCAATGTGCTTCGCCCAGCATCTCTTCCCAATGAGGCGGCAATTCCGGCAATACTGGCCTATAATAAGACAGAATTGACAGGTTGCCGCAGGCTGTAAGTGCTATACAAAGAAGGATTAAGATAAATATTTTCGTTTTCATGAGTAATTACGGCACCGGGATGCATGGCACTTTGATTTTTTATTAAAAATTGTCAGTATTTTATCAAATTTTCATCTAGGTCTTTATTAAAGATCCTATTTATGCCATAATTATATAAATGGCAGATAATGATGAATATGTAAAAGTATTGACAGATACCCTTAATAAAAGAGCAGACTGGCTTGATAAATCAGAGCTTGTTAAACTGAAAGACGAACTAAGGGCTTATCATACAGGTTTCGCTTCATTATATAATCTCTATTTAAAAAAAGGATTAATTCATGAAGATCCATACAAGGCAGAAGCCAGAATCGTAGAACTGGAAGTGCCTAGCTCCGCCTCTTTCTCCGATGCCGAAAAACTAGATCAGTTAACCAGAAGGCTTGCAAACTACGATAACCAGCTGGATTTCCTTGTTAATTTCTATCAGTTCAGTGCTGAATTCCTGAATTTAAACCGAATAAAATTAATTGTAGGACTTGTAAAATATGTAGACTGGGTTCATCTTAGCCCCGATTCTGCCAGCCCCATTACCAAGGCGGTTGCAGAAATGACAAATCAGGTAAAAACAGGGGCAGATGCACTTACAATGAGTGTTATAAGCGAATCATTAAGCAATTTAAACAGAACATATAATCCCATAATGGCTTATCTTAAAATTTTAACAGATTACCAAAGGGAAGCATACAAACTCGATGTTAGGGAAATGGCAGCCGGAATGTCTTCTACAGAAGCATCCAATGCCTTACAGATAAAGAGAAAATTTTTACAGGTAAAAAAAGGAACCCCCTTTTATCCGGATCTTGTAGAAGAATACATTAGGGAAGATTTTTCCAGCGAAGGACCCAAACTAAAGGAAGAAGTTTTAAAGAAATTAAAAATCGAAGAAAGCAAACCCAAGGTAGAGAAAGCTCCCGTCTCCTTTAAAAGCATTCTTGTAGAGGGAATCCAGGTTCTTGGCGGAACCTCCGGCAGCATTACCGAAATTATTTCAAAAATAGACGAGAACCATACACTTTTGGAAAATACCAAAAAGGGTTTTGTCGAGACCATAAAAAAATTAATTCTTCATATTTTAAGCAAGGAACCCAGTCCTGTAATTTACGATGTAGAATACATGGATCCGGTAAAGGGAATACCTGTAAGGGAAAGGGTAAATTACGTTAATTTCCGAAGTGATCTTGACCGCAAGGTTAAAACGCTGGCTCCCATGGCAACCAGGGGATCTGTAACCGCAAAGCTGGAAGCCATGCAGGAAGAACAGCTAATCGGCTTTCTGGAGCGGAATATCAAGGAACTGCAGGCATTGCATAAAACGCTTTCGGCATTGGATGAATTCTTTAAGGCATCCGTAGGCAGGGAAGACAGGGAAAAGATAAGGGGAATAAAACCCGAATTAAGCGCAATTAAAAATGCGGTAATAAGGGCAAATTCCAAACGCCATGAATACAGTGCCCAGAAAGAAGAAGAAGAACAGTTAAGGCGTTTGGGAGTAGCTCCGCAGGCATAAGATCTGCAGGCATAAAGAGGAAATTAATGAAGTCATCTTTTATTACAATTTTCAGCAATCGGTTTTTAAACAGGTTTTTACCCGGTCTTGTTCGGGGTTTTACACCCCATTCACTTTTAATTATTTTTACCCTCTTGATTGCCGCCTGCCAGTCTTATCCGCCAAATCAGGAAAATGATGACAGGTTTCAGCCGGTATCGCCGGCTCAGTCCTACGATGAACAACCGGCACCAATAAATGATCACTCGAATAATGCGGCTAGACCGCGCCTCCTTGATGAACTTACGGTGGTTTTCCATAAGAGCAACCTACAACTGGATCCCCGCCTCTCTTATATGTCTACAGAGGCTCAGATCTTTACAGCAATATACGAAGGTCTTTTTACATATCATCCGCTTACCATGGCTCCCGTTCCTGCCGCTGCGTCCTCATGGGATCTTTCCGAAGACCGAAGGGAATGGACCTTTCATATTAGGGAAAACGCAAGATTCGAAAATGGAGATCCCCTAAGAGCTCAGGATTTTAGGGCAACTTGGCTTTCCCTTTTGGAACCGGAGAGGGAAGCTCCCTATTCATCCCTTTTCGATATTATTGTTGGGGCCAGGGAATTCAGGATGGGTAATGCATCTGCCGAAGATGTCGGCATAATTGCAGTTAACGATAAAACCCTGCTTGTTCGTCTTAATGCTCCGGCTGCCTTCTTCCCAAGTATGTTATGCCACCATTCCTTCAGCCCCATTCACTCCTCCGTTTTGGAAGCATCTTCTCAGGCTGCTTCCCGGGAAGGCGGCACGATCCGTCCTGTTTCCAACGGCCCCTTCATCATAGAAGAAATAAACGAAGATAGAATTGTTTTTGTAAAAAACCCCTATTACTGGGATGCTCCACGGGTTGCGCTTAACAGGCTCAACATAATACTTTCCGATGATGATGGTGATGCAACGGCATTGTGGAATTCGGGAGAAGCCCGCTGGGTTAATGCAAATATAGATTTTAATGCGCTTACCGACCATAGCGGAATAGAAATTAACGCAATGTTTGCCACCCACTATTACTATATACGCTCTGTAAGGGAACCCTGGAACGATTACAGGGTAAGAAGGGCGCTTTCCCTTGTTCTGCCCTGGGCAGAAATGAGGGAGAATCACATGCTTCCTGCATCCACACTCATTTTTCCCATGTCCGGTTATCCGGAAATTCTGGGACTTCAGGAAAATAACATAGAAGAAGCAATAGCCCTTATGGCAGAAGCAGGTTATCCGATGGGCAACGGCCTGCCGGAGCTCATCATTCGCATAACACCCTCACAGGATGCCAGTCATGTTGCCTATCTCATGGCAAGGGCATGGCATACCATTTTGGGTGTGAATGTAAGGATAGACGTTGTTTCATTCAGGGATTACTACGACAGTCTAAAGCAGGATGATCATGATGTAGCTTCCATTACATGGATAGGAGATTTTGCAGATCCTTTTTCCTTTCTGCAAATGTGGACAAGGGATTCCAACTTAAACGATGCCGGTCATTATGATGAAGAATTCGAGGAACTTATAGCAAGATCCATGAACGAGGAAGGAATTCAACGCTGGGGAACACTTGCAGAGGCGGAAGAACTCCTTCTTGAAAGGGGTAATATACTTCCAATTTCCCGTCATCCGGCATTTAACCTTGTCAGCATGGATGAACTGGACGGCTGGTATCCAAATGTACTGGATATACATCCATTCAAGTATATTTCCATAAGGACAAGAAGGGCGCTTCCGGGCATTGTTCAGGGATCGCCGTCCCTGCCCGGTTCATGAGATCCTAAAGGGTGCCGAAGAGGGCAATATATTCCGAGCGAAACTGAATAAGCTTTTGGTCGTTAGGCGCAAGTGCCAGTGCCTGCCTGAGATAGTATCCTGCTCTTCTTTCGTCCCTTCTGCCAAAGTAAATTTCATACATAGCAATAAGTGAATCAAGATTACGCGGATCTTCGAAGAGACTGGATCTTAAATCGTTTAACCGCAGCTCTTCTCCTGTCCTTATGCGGCTCCTTAAAAAGAAATAACGGCTTTTTAATGCTCCCGACGGAACCAGATCAAGACGGCTCTCGATCATGGCGGAGGCTTCGGTTCTGTTCCCCGTGTCTATTAGCGCGGTAATATATGCAATTATGCCTTCTTCGTTGTTTCTGTCCCTGTCATAGAGCTCCCTTGCATGGGAAAGAGCAGCCGTATTATTCCCAGTCTCTTTTTCTATTATATAAGCTGCCATTAGGTCATTAAAGGATCGTCTTTCTTCCAAAAGCTGAACAAGGAATACCCTCGCTTCATCCCAGGATTCCCTGCGTATGGCATCGTCAAGCGCAAGACTTGGAATCTCCAGGGGAGTATAGGGCTCAGAAAGAAAATGGTTTATAAGCCGTCTCCCTTCTTCCCTGTCTTCTTCTCTTGGAGAATCCATAAAAAGCCTGATGGTATAAATTATTACTTCATCCGCTATTTCCATATATTGGGGGTTTCTTATTATTGCCCTTAAATAGTTAAGCGCAGAATCCCTGTTGTGAAAAGCTTCCGCCTGTATTCTTGCGCGTAAAAATAAATAGAGCCTGTTATTTGGATTTATGGATGCATAAATATCCAGCGGAGCCTGAGCCTGAATCAGGCGTCCCTGCTCAACAAAAATATGTGCCTGCATTAGAATTAGTTCCGCATCACGATTATTTATCTGAAGTATTTCCGCAACGGCAGATTCCGCCCGGGACCAGTCTCTTATTTTATAATAGGAAATGGCAAGCTGCCTTTTTACCTGAAAATTATCAGGCATTTGTACAACCAGCTCCGTAAGAAAGGGTATGGTTTCCAGGGTTCTGCCCATGGCATCCATAACACGCGTTATGCCAAGGGCGGCCGGGAAGAAGTCCGGAAAGCTTTCCCAGAGTCTGGTATATTCTTCCATTGCTGTTTCCAGCCGGTCTGTATTTTCATATATTATGCAAAGAAAATATTCTGCCAATATGGATTCGGGATTTACCTGTCTTGCCCTTTCAATCTGCGGAATAACGGATGCATAGCGGGATTCTGAAATAGTTCTTCCCTGTTCAGGATAATAGGCTAGGAAGGGCAGCACCAATTCCAAATAGTCCAGCGAATCCGGAGCTTCGGTAAAGATTCCGGCCTCTATGTCTCTTAGAATTCTCGAATAAGTATGAGTTATTGGAGGATCGGAGAAAGGAAGCTGAGGCCTAACCGAAGGGTAAATTCTTCTTAAAAGTGCTACGTTTACCGCAGTCATTATCCTTCCAAAATCGGTTGCTGTTAAATTTCTGCTTTGCATCAGATCAAGAGCTTCCAGCAATGACTGGGCAGTGCCCCTTTCGGTTAAAAATATTATTTCCTCTACAAGGCTCCCTCCCCCCTGCTGAACCGGATTGTTTCCGTTAATTGGAACTATATTGGAAGAGGGGTTGGGAGTGATGGGCGTGGTTATTCTTGTCCCCGTCCCGGTTGTATTGCATGATATAAAAGCAAATAGAATTATTACAGGAAGACAAAAAAAGCTCCCGTGCCGAGAGCCCTTTATTTTTTTCCCCTGTAATATGTTTTTCACTCAGTCTTTTCTCCGCTTTTGGCATCATCGTTAGGGTTAATTCTTTTCTTTACGCTTAATGAAGTTAAAACCAGTATTAAGCCGCAGAAAATAAGCAATACCGGCCACCATTCCTGTATAAACTGCCTGAAGGTAATGGGAACAACATTAAGGGAGAATATTAAAAGAATCAGACCCATGATTATAAAAACACAGGAAGAAACGAAATATGAAGGTTTAAAACCGCCCCTTCGCCGCAATGCCAGAGGGAGCAGGGAAGCACCCGCAATTACCGAAAGGAAGGGCCAGGCCTGAGTCAGGGTAAGAGGAATTATATCCAATGCCAAAAGCAGAAGGAAAATTCCGGATAACATAAAAAATGTAGACAAAAAAAGATAGGCTGTCCGCTTGTTTAATTTTATTGCAAGAAAGGCACAGAAGACCCCTGTTATAACCAAAAGAAAGGCTATAAAGAGGGAAACCCTCGATCTCCCTTCCATTGGACCAAAGAGAAAAGTTGTCCCAAGAATCATGAGAAAGAGGCCGATAATGAATATAAACCTCGCTGTGGTTTTACGGATCAGTTTTGATCTTATGTTCATATATTGAATATACCTAAAGCCTCTTGCCTTGCCAATGGGCTTTTCCGGTGATATTATGGAAAAACATGAAAATGAAAAAAATTACAATATTTTTTGGTATTTTTGTTACTGTATTATTGATCTATAATTGCGATCATTATATGGGAGGAGCCGGTTCCATAAATAACGGTGTTCCTGCTAATGGATTTTTGGATTCTTATTTTCTTTCCGGAAGCGAAGAAGAACAGGAAATTATAAAAACATATTTTTCCCTTCTTGCAGCCGAAACAGCAAGGCAGAATGGCAGTGAAGCTGCTCTGGCTGGCCATGAAAAATTTGTAATAATAAGGGACATAGCCCAAATTTACATGAGTCAAAGGGAATATGGCAGACTTATTACCTTTTTAAACAGGTTTATTCATGAATACCCTGACGATCCCTTTAATACCTATTATCTTTTTATGATCGCATTTGCTTATGGGCAGATGGATGCCTACCCGATGGCAGCGCTTTACTTTGACAGAATAGTTAAAAATTACCCCGATTTAATGATACAGGGAAATTCCATACATTTAGCCAGCTTAAACATGCTTACATCCATTGTTGACGATCCAATTAAAAGGGTCTGGTATTATGAAGAACTCATATCACGTTTTTTAAGCAATATAGATCCCGGCCCTGCCTATTTTATGCTTGCACAGGCTTATGAAGCCATAGGTGAATGGGAAATGGCAATCAGATCCTATACCCAATACCTTCCCTATACGGGCAGCAATGTGCCGGGTTTTCCAAATGCCGACAATCATGCACGGCATATGGTCAGTTTTAATAATTCAGCAAGGAACTGGACCTTTCCAAGTCTGGAAGCTCTTGTAACAGCCATTAAATCTGCAATAGATGCCGGTTCCTCCGCCCGATTGCTCCAGTATCATGCAAGGGTGAACTTCTTTACAAGGACATGGGAAGGGGAGGATGACAATAATTCCCGTACCTTCGATCTCCATCTTGCCGATTTTATGAGAAACCACAGAATACGCTATGCAGATGAGCTCGATATTAATTCCAATGCCAACGAAGCATATCTTAGAACATGGGGCTGGCCCAATTCCGCATCCGGCTGGTATTTTTATTTCAGGAAAATACATTTCCCCCTGGATCCCGATATTCATGGCAACTGGGAATGGGCAGGAATTTATTACGGAGAAAGATTTTGATCAGATCTCCCTTGGCTTTCCTTCTTTTGCTTTTGTTTATGTTTATCGCTCTTATGCCTGCACAGGAATCTGATTCATTATTGCGACCGATGCGGAGCGTGGAAACACCGAATCCGGATCATCCAAAAAACCGCAATTTATTGCCTCCCTTTTATACCGAAGGAAAAATTTATTATTACGAAAGCCAAATAATTACCCAAACTGCCATGGAACATCCAAGGACTCAGTTCTATATCCAATATTATACAGGAATGGCAGGATTAAATTATCTTTCTTCTGTTATGGAAAGGGGCGGCCCCTATTATGCCTTTATCATGAGGGAGATAGCCCAAATGAATCTGCCGCCGGAACTCATTTATCTGCCTGTAATAGAATCCAGTTTTGTTGCAAGTGCCTTAAGCAGATCAGGGGCATCGGGTCTTTGGCAGTTTATGACAAATAGCATGGAACCCTTTGACATGAGGGTTAGCTCATGGATGGATGAAAGAAGGGATTTCTGGAAAGCTACCCAGGGCGGCCTTAGAAAACTGGAAGAAAATTTCAATTTTTTCGGTGACTGGTATGTAGCCCTTGCCGCATATAATGCAGGCCTGGGAGCCCTTAACAGAATGGTTCAGCAAAGCGGTTCCGCCTCCTATTGGCGAATAAGAGAGATGAATTTACTTGCAGCAGAAACCGCAAACTATGTTCCCAGATTTGTCGCCGTTTCCTATGTATTAACGAATCAAAGACGTTACGGAATGGATGTAATCTGGCCGGATGATCCAAACTGGCAGAGAATTCCCGTAGACAGATCCGTAGATCTTCGCATTCTGGCAGCACATTCCGGTGTGGATCCGGAAGAATTAATCTGGGCAAACAGGGAGCTCCTTTACAATATTACCCCCCCAGACGGAGGTTATTTTTTAAAGGTCAGCGAGGAAAATGCAGAAAGGGTAATGGCAGTTTTAAACAGAAGGGATCTCCCCCTTGTACACCATTATATCCATACAATCCGTTCAGGTGATACCTTTTCTGCGCTTGCGCGGCATTTTGGAGTTACAGTTGATCAGATAGAATCAGCCAATCCCGGGGTAGAAGCCAGATTCCTGCGAATAGGCACAAACCTGATCATCCCTGCCCTTAGGGATGCAGGTCCCTATGTCAGACCCCGGCCTGAAAGCGTTCTGGAATTTAACGGCACTCATCTTGTTAAGAGGGGAGAGACCCTTTGGTCCATTGCCTTTGCATATGAAGTAGATCCGGAGATTCTGGCAGAGGCAAATGATATGGAAATATCAGACATTCTTCATGAAGGCAGGGTGCTTAGAACGCCGATAAGATAATATGACTGTTTTATTTCTGATAATTATTCTTGTCTTCCCCGTTTCCATATGGAGCCAGGATTTTCAAAATAATTCAACAGATCCATTTAATATTACATATTCGGTGGACTGGAAAAGGGCAGAACTCAGCGGAATGCAGACCATGAACCTTGCCGCCGCAGGAATAAGAATGCCCGGAGGAAGATTCCTTGGCGAAGAAATGCTGGAAAATGCCTTTCCCCGCCTCTTAAGGGAGCATCTTCTTTCTATTATATACGATTCATCCAATACCATAAATGATCTTCTGGAAGCAGGCAGAATAAATATCAGAGATCTTGATAATATAAGCCGTTCAGCAAACAGAAGCCCGCCGAATCTTTCAAACGATTTCATCGAATTGCTGGGGTTTTACAATCTTGGTCTGGAAATAATCAGCTCTTATCTTAGACCGTCAAGAAGGGCGTATGAGATTAACCCTCCATTAATCCCCATGCCTTCCTCACCATATACCGGCATAATCATTATTGCCAATGAAAGGCTCCCTCTGCATGGAAGGGAATCCTTTGCCTATACCTTGCCTGCACTTTTTCCAAAAATTTATGACAACAACATGAACCTTGTTTATGAGAGGGATATGTTTGAATCAGGTATAATCGGAAGCAGCTTAATGGTACGTTATACCAATCTGGACAGTATATTGGGAGCAACTCCCTCCGGACTGGATGCCGGTCTTGGTGCCCTGCTGGGATCAAACCCCCTTAGAATTTTTGCCAGAAGCGTTTTTGGAATATATCCAACCGACCTTATCATAGATCAGAGTGATGCCATATTAATTCATTCAACCGAAAATAACAGGCGTTTATTAAGGGAAGGCCGTGTTCTCCTTGTTCTGGATGATTCCGTTCTATAAAAAAATGTGACAAATGTCATTTAATTACCCCCTTTTTCTTTATATGAATCCATATTAAAGACAGGGGCATACATTGAATGAGAGAAAGCCGTTATTTATTATTTTTTTTATTGCCGTTTATCTTATCGGCCTGGCCTTTGGTTATCTATCCCGAACAGAACCTGTCGCAGACCATGAGCTCAGAGAACTCTTTGAACAGGCTCTTGGAGATCTCAATACAGCTGTCGAATCTCAACGAGAGGCTGCAGTCAGAGCTGCAAGACTCCAGAGTGAACTCCAGGGAATTACAGATCATGCTGGATTCATCCAGGAGGGAACTGGAAGAATTGAGGCAAGAGCTGTTTCTCTTGAGGATAGAGGCAGAGACTTTGCAGA
>Ga0099364_10000373_pt1 | contig 75144 bp, 65 predicted proteins | sample TergutTh196P3_FD_73070 | JGI IMG/M metagenome (GOLD analysis project Ga0099364, IMG submission 73070) | Microcerotermes parvus P3 segment gut microbial communities from Pointe-Noire, Republic of the Congo - Th196 P3 | ecosystem: Host-associated > Arthropoda: Insects > Digestive system > Gut ...
TCCTGTCTGGTGTTTGTTAAATCCCCCCACCCCCCCCCCCCCCCCCCCCCAAAAGGGGGGGGGGGTTCTCCCCCCATATTGGGGGGGGGGGGGTAGGGGGGGGACACAAAGTCCAAATCCTCGATCCTGCTACAGGTACTGGCACTTTCCTTGTAGAAACGATAAAACAGATACACCACAAATTTTCCAGTCAACAAGGGCTTTGGCAAAGTTATGTTTCAGACCATCTACTACCTCGCTTAAACGGTTTTGAAATCCTAATGGCACCATATACAATGGCACATCTAAACTTAAACTGGACACTTGAAAAAACAGGATTTACTAATGAAAATGAAAAGAGATTGCGGGTATTTCTTACCAACTCTTTGGATGAATTTTCAGAAGGACATCGTGGGCAGGACAGATTATTTTCTCAAGAAGCTGACGAAGCGGGTACTGTAAAACTTGATACTCCTGTAATGGTAGTTTTGGGAAATCCACCTTACAGTGGAGTTTCATTGAATAAAGACGAGTGGATCTTGAAAAAAATAAACGATTATAAATATACAGAAGGTGTCTATTTTAATGAAAGGAAACATTGGTTAAATGATGATTATGTGAAATTTATTAGGTTAGGGCAAGATTTTGTTGATAAAAACAAATCTGGAGTATTAGCCTATATCACAAATCATAGTTTCTTAGACAATCCGACATTTAGAGCTATGCGTTGGAATTTATTGAAAAGTTTCGACAAAATATATATTATCGATTTACATGGAAGTAGCCTAAAAAAAGAAATCACCCTTGATGGGGCTAAAGATGAAAATGTGTTTGATATAATGCAAGGTGTATCGATAAATATATTTGTAAAAAGTAAACCGAACTTTTCTTGTCATTGCGATGAACATAGCAATCAGGAAGACTCGTCAACTAGAAAGTTGACACCACTTGCAGAAATTTTTCACCATGACCTTTATGGAAAGCGAAAAGACAAATTTACTTTTTTATTGAATAACAACCTTTACACTGTTCCCTTTAAAAAAGTTGAACCACAAGCACCATTTTATTTTTTCACTCCCAAAATATTTGATAATAAATCTGAATATGAAAAAGGGTTTAAAATTAATGAACTAATGGAAAAAAATGTTTCTGGGATTGTTACTATGGGTGATGGTTTTATTATCAATAACGATAAAAAGGAGTTATTTAAGAGAATAAATAAATTAGTTAGAAACGAGTATAATAAACATGATTTAGATACAAAATTTTCCTTAGGTAGAAATTATTCAAAATGGGTTTTGAATAATATTTCTAAAATAATTCCAGATGAAAATAAATTAATTCAAATTAATTATCGTCCTTTTGACACAAGATGGGTTTATTTTGAAACTAACACTATTTGGAGAATGCGAGATAATATCATGCGCCATTTTATGAATGGTCCAAATGTAGGTCTGATGTTATGCAGGCAACAAAAAGCAGGTGAGTTTCATCATTGTTTTGTTCACAGAAATATTGTAGAATCAAGCTATGTTTCAAATAATACCTCTGAAATCGGATATTCATTCCCCCTTTACTTTAAACCAGAGAAAGAAAATAAATTCGCACAGCCTAACATGAATATGGCTATAGTACAAAAAATAGCAAATCATATAGGTAAACAGAGCGTAACTACAAAACAATTCTTCTCTTACGCAATTTCCGATGAAAATAACGAACTAACCCCAATAAATATATTCGATTATATCTACGCTCGCTTACATTCTCCATCATACAGAGAAAAATATAAAGAGTTCCTCAAAATAGATTTTCCAAGAGTTCCATATCCTGTAAATGCAGATGAGTTTTGGCATTATGTAAAAGTTGGTAGGAGATTACGCAAACTTCATCTGATGGATGGAGTTCAGTCTGACTATCAAATAGCGAATTTTAATATTGCTGGTGACAATTCAATCGATAAACCAAAATATATAAACATAGATGACGAAATAGGAAAGGTTTACATCAACGAAACACAATATTTCGACAATGTTCCATTGGTAGCTTGGGAGTTTTACATCGGAGGCTACCAACCCGCTCAAAAATGGCTCAAAGACAGGAAAGGAAAAGCATTGTCTTATGATGATGTAATTCATTATCAGAAAATAATTCAGGTTTTACAAAAAACAGAGACTATAATGAAAGATATTGATGACATTGAGGGAAAGAAAGTCTAAAAATAAACTTACCTTCGTTCAAAAGTGCCGCAGCGGAATATCTTACTTATATCGCTAATATTGGTGAAAGCGATGTTCAATTTGAGCTACGCTACGAAAAAAAATAAATATTTCTTAAAAGAAGTTTATTTTGTGGTTTAAATTATAAATTTTTCTTTCAGTTTATCTACTATCAGCTTTGCACTTTCTCTTGCGTCACATTCATGAACTTTTCCTGCTGATTTTGCTCCTTTAGTCATAGTTTTTTTTACTTTTGTGGGAGAGGCATTTAAACCTGTTCTTTCTGGTTCGAGTCCGATGTCCTTGATAGATATTGTTTCAACAGTATTTATCTTATGACTCTCTATATTTGGTTTTTGACAAATGTCAAATATTCTACTGATAGTCATATATCTTGGTTGGTTCATTTCTTTTAGAACAGTCAACAAGCAAGGCATTTTAATTCGTATTTTTTGATATTCATCTTCAAATACTTTTTTTACAATCAAATATTTATCTTGCTTTTCTATCTCAGTTACATAGCTAATCTGAGGGAGCCCCAAATGCTCGGCTATCTGAGGGCCTACCTGAGCTGTATCACCATCAATCGCCTGCCTACCACATATTATAAGGTCAAAACAAATTTGAGATTCTTTAATCTCATTTTTACTGATTTTTAATTTGTCACTTTTTATTGCGTATGCTAAAGCTAATGATGTAGCATAAGTGTCTGAACCAGCAAACGCCCTATCTGTTAATAAAAAGACCTTGTCAGCACCCATTGCATATGCTTCTTTTAACGCTGATTCTGCTTGTGGTGGTCCCATAGAGAGTACCGTCACTTGTCCACCATAGATCTCTTTCAATGCTATAGCTGCCTCTATGCCTGCTTTATCATCTGGATTTATTATCACAGGAATGCCTTCCCTTATCAGTGTTCCTGTTTTGGGGTCTATTTTTACTTCAGTGGTGTCAGGAACTTGCTTTATACAAACAATTATGTTCATAAATTATTTCTCCATTCTTCTATTTGTCTATATCCTATATCATTTCTCTTATGATTTGATACAACTCATTACAATGTAAACTGTTATATCAATCTTTGAGTTTTCGAAAAACCAACAGAGCAAAGGTGTGACCACCTGTTGCTAGGCTATTCATATATTCCCAGCCACTTGATGCCATTTGGTTTATCTTGTTTTCTACAAAAATAGCTTGATTTTGACCCTTTGCATCCCGTGGATCATACAACCATGTTTTGTATTCATATTTCATATTTTACCTCTCTTTTAAAGTATCTTTTACTGTTTTAAATTCTTTTCCCAAAACTTCATTTCAATATGCTCGCGGCTATCACCATTCTTTGCACTTCTGAAGTTCCCTCGTAAATCTCTGTGATTTTGGCATCTCGCATCATCCTTTCTACAGGATATTCTCTTGTATAACCGTAGCCACCGAAGTATTGAACTGCTTTTGTTGTTATTTCCATTGCTGTTTCAGAGGAAAATAACTTTGCTTGAGCTGCTTCTTTGGAAAACGGTTTTTTTTGGTCTTTAAGCCATGCGGCATGATAAACGAGCCATCTAGCTGCGTCAATCTTGGTTTGCATATCGGCTAGTTGAAATTGAGTATTCTGGAATGAGGATATAGATTTTCCAAATTGTCTTCGTTCTTTTGTATATTTTATTGTCTCATCCATTGCGCCTTGTGCTATACCTAAAGCCTGAGATGCTATTCCTATCCTGCCGCCATCAAGGGTTTTCATTGCTATACTAAAACCTTTACCTTCTTGACCGAGTAGATTTTCTATAGGCAATTTAACATTCTCAAAAATCAACTCGCATGTTGCTGAGCCTCTTATTCCTAATTTCTTTTCTGCTTTACCTATAGTAAAACCCGGCATTCCTTTCTCTACTATAAATGCTGATATGCCTCTTGTGCCAACAGTTTTATCTGTCATTGCCATCACTACATATATATCAGCAGGACCAGCATTAGTTATGAAAATTTTTGAACCATTTAGTAAATAATGATCTTCCTTTTTTTCTGCAAGAGTTTGTTGTGCTGCTGCATCAGTCCCTGCATTTGGCTCTGTTAGTCCAAATGCACCCAACTTATCGCCTTGAACCAATGGTATCAGATATTTTTCTTTTTGCTTAGTTGTTCCAAAATCATAAATTGGAGAGGCACACAAGGAAGTATGAGCAGACACTATCACACCGGTTGCTGCACATACTTTGGACAATTCTTCAACTGCGATAGCATAACAAAGATTGTCTGCTCCTTGACCTCCGATATCTTTAGGAAAAGGTATACCCAAAAAACCATAGCGAGCCAGTTTTGGCAAATTTTCAGTAGGAAATCTTTCCTCTTCATCTATAATTGCTGCTAGAGGTTTTATCTCATTTAATGCGAAATCTCGAAACATCCTTTGAGAAATCTTATGAGCTTCTGATAATTCAAAATGCATTTACATCTCCTTTTTATTAATTCGATAAATCCAGTATAGTTGAATAAAAAATAAAATTCTTCATTATTTTATCAGCTCACTTCATATCTTTGTTTATCCTTTGGAACTACGCAAGTTCCAGTTGCGCGACAAACTATTATGGGACTTTCTATCAATTCAGCTGCAGAATCATTAATATTTGGTAAAGGTCTTATCACTTTTCTTGCTTCAAAAGACATCTTTCTTGATGTATTACCGACCTTTATTATCTCACCTTCTGCCTCAATATAATCTCCTGCATAAACTGGGGCAAGAAACTCTATTTTTTCATACCCTACAAACAAACCTTCGTCTCCATCATGTATGATATTCAATTCTGTAGCTATATCTCCAAAAAGCTGAAGCATTTTAGCCCCGTCAACCAAATTACCGCCATAATGAGCATCGGATGAACTCATCCTAACCCTAATTAAAGATTTTTTCATTTATTCACCTCTGTGAGTTTAATTTTCTTTTTTTTGTCATCAAGTCTGAATTATTTATTCATTTAAATATTTTTTATATCATAGTTACAATTTTTTTTTTTTATCACATTTGTCAATTGTTTTTTATTTTTACCTATTTCATTAATTACTAAAGTAGATAAAAAAGGTTTTGAATCCAACTTTTATTATATTTCTTGACAAAATTGGTATTTCTTTTTTTATGGTTAATAAATGATTTTTTTTTAAGGAATTTGATATGGGTATAACCAAATTGTCTAATATAAATAGGAAATTTATCCTAATAATTATATTTTCTTTTATTTGTGTGTCTTTGTATTCACTAGGTGCTTTCAGTCTCTTCAATGGTCGCAATAGAGCAGATTTAAAATGGTTTGAGGTGAAAACAGAGCAAGTTCGTGTTGTTTACAATGATGGTTTACAAGAAACTGCTCTCAGAGCGATAGCAATAGCAGACTCTACCTACAATGTCTTGATAAAAACTTTTGATATAATTCCCAGTAAAGAAATCTTGATTTTTCTCTCTGATCAGGATGATATTACAAATGGAGCTGCTTTGCTTGACCATTATATATTTATTTGGGCTGATAGTAATGATTTTGTGAAAATGTTTACTGGCGATCAAAAATGGCTTGAAAAAGTCATTCCCCATGAATTGGTGCATTGGTTTGTTATGTATACCTTAAATGATTGGCTTTCTATGTTTTTACCAATTTCACAATTGAAATTTCCAATGGAATTACATGAGGGTTATGCTATGTTTTTTAGTGGCGAGCCTTGGGGGCTAAATAGAGGCGATAAGTTTTTGCGGACTTATTCTTTTTCGCGAAATCAAGGAAGTTCAAATGCCTATTGGGAAGGAAATTTTATGTATGCCAGCGGTTTTGCTTTTGTTAAATATCTATCTGAGTTTTATGGAGAAGAAAAACTAATTAAGCTAATAAAATCAAGAGATAAATGGAAATTATTTAATTTTAGTGAGGCTTTTAAAGAAGTCTACAAAAAATCTTTTGAGGACATCTGGGAAGAATGGTCACGATATATTAATACATGGTATTTTGGGGAGACTTATGTGCAAAAACTGATGCATACAGATACTTTTTCTGAAGTTTTATCTGTAAATAGTATAACTACCTTGAAAACAAATATGCAGGTTTTAGATTTTGTGATAAAGACAGACCAAATACTCGCAGCAGTCAGATTATCTGAAAATCAGAGGTTTACGAGCCTAATACATGGTTCTTTGAATGCTGATAGTCTCGCAGTGGATAAGTTCCATATAGATAATTGGAGAGTTATAGAAAATGCAGGTTGGTTCAATGAAGCAGATATTAGTCCCAACGGTAGATATGTAGTTTTTACAAGAGTAACTAGGCATAAATATGGGAGATTAGCTCCATTGGTGACTTTATACGATACAGAAACTAGAAAAAAAATCAGGCTTGGTGAAGGGGCTTTTCCAGTTGTTAATGATGAGGGTCTGGTTTATTATCAACACAAAACAGAAAAAGTTAATTCAATCATATCGAGAAATATACAAGGAAATAAAGAAGTTTTCCTCGCCTTGACACCTGATAATCAGATTGTGGACTTGAGACTTAGTCCAGATGGCAAATATTTATCAGCTACCATTTTCGATCCAGACAGAGATTTTTTGATAGCGATTTTTGAAACAAATTCATCTATCAATAATGAAACCGTGATTCTAAACTCTTTAAACAACCTTGATAACATCAGTTTTATAAACGAGCCTATTGAAATCCTGCAACTTCATTCCATGCCGCAAGATGTGCTTTGGATGAACGATAAGAATCTTTCTATAATGATGGAAAATGAAAATATTTTCAAGTTAGAACTTTATCTATATAATATAGAAACTGAAGAATTTCGTTTTTTTGAGACCCCTCCATATAATATTTTTCCAAGGATTTTGGTTGAACATGAAGAAGGGCTTCAAGCTATAAGCTTAAATGAAGTTGACAGAGGTAGCGATGTGATAGGTAAAGCATATTTACCAGAAAAAAGAGATTTTGATAATAGAGTTACTGTAGATCCAGTCCATTATTACAATAGATGGATATATCGAGAACCTGCCAACAAAATTCCTGATCTGATAGTTCCTTATAACAACTTAATTGAATCGAAATATTCACCCTTGAAAAATATCAGTTATAGAACGGGATTTGCCTTACCAACTTCCATGGGAGTGGTCGGAACTGTATTATTCTCAGAACCCTTAGGAAAGCATTTATTTCAAGCCGCTGGTTTTTATCCATTATGGCACAAAGAAAGTGACCCATATTGGATGATGACTTATGAAAACAATGCCTTTAGACCTTCAATAAGTATGACTGCAATCAACACTAACTGGATTGCAGGTGTTCACAATGAAGATATAATCTACAATAAATTGAATCTTTATTCGTTATCAGCCTTATTTCGTCAAGATTTTAGGTATCAGAGCTTTTCTCATCTTTATTACCATGCTAGTTTATCTTATTACAATTTCAGATTGTTAGAACGATCAAAGGAATTTTCTGATATGTTTACTGAAAATGATATTGTTACAGCTGAATTAGGCACATATTATTATTATGATTTGCCCTGGATGAATAGTATTTATCACCCAGTTCGATCTTTAGATATAGAATTAAGTTATGAATTTTCGGATGAAAACCTCGGTATGTTAAGAAATTATTGGCAAATAAAGGCATTTACTGATTTTTCTTATGCACCTTTATTAAATATGAGTAAGAATGAAATAATCAAAACAATTGCTCTCCAAAATAGAACTCATTATCGTTTAGCAGGTGGAGAGCCTTTTTCTCAATTTTTACCCGGTGTTGATGATTCTGAGTTTTTTTATTTTGGTGGTCAACCCATGTTTTCTCGATTGTATCTTAGAGGTTTCAATCAGATGATGTGGGGGAAAGAATTGTTTAATACACAAACAGATTTAAAAATAAAACTACTTGATGATTTAGACTTTAGTTTAAATTGGGGTATACCTCTGCTCCGAGCAGGCTATTTGGGTGTTTCTGGTTGGTATGATTATACAAGACTTTCACAACATGTAGTTGTTCGAGAAACTGAGGAAGTTCTCTCTGAGAAAAATAAAACCTTTGAAGCGATGGGATATGAAATACGCTCTGCTTGGGAAATAATGGGTATGCCGACTTTACATAGATTTGGTCAGGCTTTTGATAAAAAAGGAAATAAATTGGATTATTATTATATTTTTGAAATCCCATTTTTTCATTTTTAGTTCAAATCATTTTAATTATATATATCAAAATAGAGTATAAAAGAGGATATAATGGAGTTAACTAAAAAAATTTTTGGTAAAGGCAATGATAAAGAGAAAACCAATTTTTACAATATTTACTGTGAAGACTGTATTTTTATCATGGTTGATATCCAAGAAAAATTTAAAGACATAATTTACAAAATGCAAAATGTTGTAAAGAATGCAGATATTTTGAACAAAGTCTCAGAGATTTTGGAAATACCTCTGATTGTCACAGAGCAAAGCCCTGATAAACTGGGTAAATCTATTGAAAATATATATTTACCAGCATCTCATAAATATTTTCAAAAAACAAAATTTAGTGCAATGACAGATGAAGTAAAAGAATACACTGATGAACTTGACCGTAAAGTATTGATAGTCTACGGTATTGAAGCTCATGTTTGTATTACCCAAACTTGTCTTGAGGCTTCACAAATAGGATATGATGTGGTTTTAATCTCTGATGCAGTTTCCTCAAGAAAAGCCTACAGCAAAGAAATCGCTCTCAACTTGCTCGAAAAAAGTAAGATTAATGTGGTCACTACCGAAATGTTACTCTTCAATTTGTTGAATGATGCAAAACATCCAAAATTTAGGGATATTTCAAAATTGGTAAAATAATATTGTTTTTTATTGAGTTAATATGCAATCATTAGGAATAAATATTGGTTCTACAAGTCTAAAATTAGTGCTTTTAGATGATAATAAATTAGTCTGGAGTGGTTCACTGCCCCACGAAGGTGATTTTGCAACCACTGCGAAAAAATTGCTATTAGATAATAAAGTACCAGAAGGTATATCCGCCTTTGTTACAGGCAATGAAGGAAGGCTGATATTTAATATCCCCGGCACTTATGAGCCTCTTTGTATCGAAGCAGCTATAAAAAACTTAAATCTTGATGTAGATGCTGTAGTTTGTATGGGGGGGGAAGATTTAATTGTTTATTCTCTTTCTGAAGGGAAAATTATTAATAATTTTTCTGGTAGCAAATGTTCTTCCGGAACTGGAGAATTTCTGAAGCAACAGCTTTCTCGTATGAATATGACTCTCGAGGATATTGCGAAAGTTCCAGACACAGCAAATGTTTATCAATTATCCACCCGTTGCTCGGTTTTTATGAAAAGTGATTGCACTCATAAACTTAACAAACAAGAGGCTACAAAAGACGATATCACCCTTTCGCTTTGCAATGTCATGGCTGTAAAGGTGATAGATTTTTTAAAAAGAGCCAAAATATTCTCAGGTAGAGTAATATTGACAGGAGGTATAACTTTAAATCGTCATATTATTAGATTTATCAAAGAAAAAGCACCCAAGATAGACTTTATAATACCGGATATATCTCCCATTTTTGAGGCTTATGGAGCTGCATTATTAGCAACATCCTTCGGAAGTCCACTGCCACCAATAGAAAAATTAATTAAGAACAAAGAAATTAAATTTGATTCATTATCAGCTTTAAGTAATTGGTATTCAAAGATAAAAACATTTGATATTCCTACTCAAAATGAAAATAGTGTAGATTTAAATTCCTCTAACAACAATAAATACATACTCGGAGTTGATGGTGGTTCCACCACTACAAAAGCATGCCTTATTGATGCTGATACTGATGTTATATTGGCAAGTCATTATGCAAGAACTCACGGAGACCCTGTTCGTGCCACAAAAGAATGTTTATTTAATATCCAAACACAAGTTATTGAAAAAAAAGGAAATAAAGATATAAATATTATACAGATAGCTACTACAGGGTCAAGCAGAGAAATTTTAGGGGTTTTTTTGCAAACAAATGCGGTTTATAACGAAATCATTGCTCATTCCATTGGAACTACCTATTTTGACCCAGAAGTTGAAACTATCTTTGAAATAGGCGGTCAGGATGCTAAATATGTGCTTTTGAGAAATGGAGTTCCCATAGATTATGCTATGAATGAGGCTTGTTCAGCTGGAACAGGTTCTTTTATTGAGGAAAGTGCTTCAGGAGATCTTTCTATTCATGAAATTACAGAAATAGGTCCAATTGCATTAAAAGCTGAAGCACCTATAAAATTTGGTGAACATTGTTCTGCTTTTATTAATAGTGACATAAGAAAGGCTGTTCAACAAGGTGCAAGTCGTGAAAATATCACAGCTGGAATTATTTGTTCTATAGTCGCGAATTATTTAAACAGAGTAGTAGGAAATAGAACAATCGGTGGAAAGATATTTTTACAAGGCGGTGTTGCCAAAAATCCAGCAGTTCCTCTTGCTTTTGCTATGATGTTAAATCGAGAAATTTTAATTCCACCTCTCCCAGAGCTTATGGGTTGTTTTGGAGTTGCATTATTAGCAAAGAAAAAATCTTCAGAATTGAATGCAAGCAACTGGAATATAGATGAGTTATTAAATAGAGAAATTATTTATGAAAGTATTTTTACCTGTAAATCATGCGAAAATCTATGTCCTATTCAAGTTTTAAAGGTTAATAACCAAAAATACATGTTCGGTGGCAGATGTAATAAATATGCAAATATGAGGAAATCAATTCAAGATATTCCTGTTTTTGATTACATTGAAAAAAGACAAAAATTATTATTTGATAGAGAAAATAATTATCCTGATCAAGATAAACAGATAACTATTGGCTTCCCAAGAGCCTTATCAATCCACACTTTGTATCCTTTATACTACCATTATTTTAGAGAACTTGGCATAAAAACATATCTTTCTGAAAATATTGTCCAAGAAGGTCTCGCAAGGACAGAGGCAGAATATTGTTTTCCAGCAGAGATAGCACATGGAATGGTGCAAGATTGTCTTAACAAAGGAGTTGATTTTATATTTCTTCCTCATTTCAGAGATATGCAGAGTTATGAAGATGATGTTCATGCCAATTTCTGTCCTATTACTCAAGCTTTACCTTATTATGTTGAAAAAGCATTTCCGGAAGTTGAAAAAAATAAATGGTTACCTTGTGTAGTTAGTTTTAAATTTGGAAATGAAAAGGCACTTGAACTATTTCAAGTCATGAATCAAAAACTTGAAGTGTCAGAAGAAAATTCACGAAATGCTTTTTTCAAAGCATTAGAAAAGCAAAATGAGTTTTTTCAATATTCTCGAAAACTTGGTAAAGAGGCGCTCATAGAGGTTCAAAAGTCTGAAAGACCAGTAATTGCTATACTCGGAAGACCATATAACGCATTTACTGCTGAAGCAAATATGGGAATCCCGCGTAAATTTACTACTCGTGGTTATTCGGTATTACCTTTTGACATTTTGCCTTTTGAAAATGAGGAAATTTTCCCCAATATGTATTGGTATTATGGTCAACAAGTTGTAAAAGCGGCAACTTTCATTAAAAATCAGGATAATATTTTTCTGACTTATATTACCAATTTTTCCTGTGCTCCAGATTCTTTTATTTTGCACTATATCAAATGGATAATGGGTGCAAAACCTTTTTTAATACTTGAACTGGACAATCATTCAGCAGATGCCGGTATTGATACTCGTGTTGAAGCTTTTTTAGATATTATTAATAGTTCGATTATTAATCAAAAATCTGTTCTCGACTATCAATTGCCAAAAATAAAAAATACCTCTTCTAGATATGAAAACGGTTGGAAATTCGTTTTTGATAAAACAGCTTTAAAAGAAAATAAACTAAGAGTAGACAACCACCTCACTGGTGAAAAAATCAATATAAGGTATAATAAAAAAGTAAAAGTCCTTTTATCAAATATGGGAGCTATTACTACTGAATATTTAGGTGCTGCTCTCAGAAGTCAGGGAATTAATACAGAAGTTCTTCCTATAGCTACAAACAAGACTATTCAGATTGCTAGAAACCATTCTTCTGGAAAGGAATGTGTGCCAAATCATCTTGTTTTGGGGAGTGCTTTAGAGTTTATCTGGAGTGATAAATATAGAAAAGATGAGATTTATCTTCTTTTTGTGCCTATCACCGTGGGACCTTGTAGAACTGGACAATATTATGTGTTTTACGAAAACCTTTTTAGAGATTTAATGCTCGAAAATTTAGTTGTTTTTATTCTCTCTGCTGAAAATTCTTACACGGAATTAGATAACAATTTCGCAAAACAATTGTGGAAAGGACTTGTAATTTGTGATTATCTCAAAGATATTCAAAATAGCCTCTTAACAACAGCTGTCAATCCTCAGATTGCTTTGATAGATTTTGAAAAATTATGGAAAAGATTGATTCATACTGTAGAACACAAACAAAGCTTCTTGTGGAAAGAATTGAAATTAATTGCCAATGAAGTCAAAAAAATACCTCTCAAGAAAAAAGTGACTGAATGTCCAAAAGTGCTAGTAGTAGGAGAAATATATGTGCGTAGAGACGATTATGCCGTCAGCGAACTCGTCAATCTGATGAGTGAAAGAGGTATCATAGTAAAAATTGCTGGTGTTTCTGAATGGATACATTATCTTGATTTTGTAAGGGAATATGCTTTAAAAAAATTAATTAATCTTAAAAAAAGACCTGTTCGCCTTCATAATGGGGGATTAATAGAGGATTTGCAAGGTGGGGGAGAGGAGGATGTTCTCAAGCCTCGTAACACTCATCCTCAAAAGAAAGACATTTTTTCATTATTTCCTTTCTTCTCAAGACCTTTTTATGACCTAAAAAAATTACATTTAGAAATGTGGTGGAAAAAATCTATTGAAAAAAAAGTCATCTCTATCCTTGCGCCGACTGGACTCGTGCCTGAAACAGAACACAATATGAGAGTGATTATGAAATATACAGAAGACTATTTTTTAAATCTCGAATTAAATTCAGAAATTGCTGTTTCTGCAGGTTCGGCTGCTGCTGTCATGGAGTCTGGATATTCTGGAATAGTTAACATAGCTCCCTTTGCTTGTCTCATTGGCAGAGTCATTGAGGGGATATATACTCCTTGGGCTAGAGAGAGGAATTATCCTATTCTTTCTGTTGAAGTTGACGGAAATCAATTACCTCCGAATATAGTCAATAAACTTAATATTTTTATGGTTAATGTCCTGAGATTTAAAAGTGAAGATGATTTGAGTAGTTTGATAGATAAAGATTTACCTTTATAAGAATTGTATAACTACTTAATTCCTATATATTTATGTATTTGCAATTGAAAGCGAACATCTAATCCATCTTTTAATATCTTTTTGGTTATTTTCTCTGGTGTTATCTGAGAAAAAGCAGTCGAGACCAAAACATGATTGCCAAATAGTTGATATTTTATGATAAAATCTTTAAACCATTTATAATCTTTCATATCAGACAGAACAAATTTCAGATTGTCTTTTACAGGATTTATATATTTTAAGTTTGTTAGGAGAAAACTTTCTGGATGACCTGAGGAAGGTGTTTTTATATCTACTATTTTACAAACGAAATCTGGGACATGACTAATATCTATTGAGCCATTTGTTTCTAAAAGGATTTTAAAATTGTTGTCATGCAGAAGAAACATTAAATCGTAGATATCCTCTTGTAAAAGTGGTTCTCCGCCAGTTATTTGAACAAGATTGGTATGAGGAAATTTATTAATTTTCTCAATTATCGATTTCATAGATACATTTTTAACAAATATTTTTGAATTAGAATTAAGTGAGTAACCTGTATCACAATAATTACAATTTAGGTTGCAACCACTAGTTCTTATAAAAACAGTAGGTAAGCCTGAATAAACAGATTCACCTTGAATACTAAAGAAAATTTCTGAGATTTGCATAATTTATCCCCTCGTTTATTACTTCATTTTGGTTCTTCTTCTTTGAATATTCCAAAGGAATTATGGCTTGTTAGAAAACTTTTCATTTTGGTTCTTCTTCTTTGAATATTCCAGAGGAATTATGGCTTGGTAGAAAACTCGCCGAAAAGTCGATTTTAATTAATTATTAATATTCCTTACACATCTCGAAGAGATGTGACGCTTAGTAGAAAAAAATCTATAAAAACCTCTCCTACCCTGAAAGGGTAGGTTGTTTAATAGGGTGGAACGAAAGGAGATATAGAACTTCTTTAGGAAATGCTATTAATCTGCTCGGACTGCAGTCATTTATGTACAACAGATTTATCTTATGAAAAAAGAAATAATTTTTTCATACACCGTTTCCACAGAAATCATCTCCATGCAGTTTAAATGACCTTGGGGACATTTTTTACCTCCGTGACTACCACAGGGACGACATCCTAAATCGACTTCGAATACAAAATCTTTTGCATTGAAAGGAAAATATCCAATATCCTTTACAGTTGGTCCAAAAAATGCAAAAACAGGGGTCTGCATAGCGTTAGCTATATGTAAAGTCCCACTATCATTACAAACTACTAAATCTACTTTTTCTATCAAGGCTGCGGTGTCAAGCAGACTGAAACTACCTGCAATAGATTGGATATTTTTTGCCTCACCCAGCGTCTTTGCGAGGTTACTTACTTGAATTTCCCGCGAAGCAATCTCGGAATGGGGGTGGTTTAATATCTGCTCTGTCAATTCCCTTTCCTGACTATCGATAGATTGGATATTTTTTGCCTCACCCAGCGTCTTTGCGAGGTTACTTACTTGAATTTCCCGCGAAGCAATCTCGGAATGGGGAGTATTCAATATCTGCTCTGTCAATTCCCTTTCCGGACTATCGATAGATTGGATATTTTTTGCCTCACCCAGCGTCTTTGCGAGGTTACTTACTTGAACTTCCCGCGAAGCAATCTCGGAATGGGGGGGGGGCAATATCTGCTCTGTCAATTCCCTTTCCTGACTATCGATAGATTGGATATTTTTTGCCTCATCCAGCGTCTTTGCGAGGTTACTTACTTGAATTTCCCGCGAAGCAATCTCGGAATGGGGAGTATTCAATATCTGCTCTGTCAATTCCCTTTCCTGACTATTACCTGACAGGATGACATTGAAACCTGCCGCAAGTAGTTTTTGAGTTAATAAAGTGTAGTTTTTAAGAGGCCATCTCTTTGTAAACCAAACAGAACCCGGTGCAATTAAAATTATTTTTTGGTTTTGGGGTAGGCTTTCTAATAAATTTTGTGCTTTTTGATAGTTTTGGATAGTGGGATAGAGATGAGTCCTGTCACTACTATTAATACCACACCTTAAATCTCCCCACACATTTATGGGGGGGGTAGGGGGGGGGCAAATCAACTCCAACAACCTCAAATTCTTCAACCTCTTATGCATCCCCTTAGGATGAGCTATCTTATGTGTCAAAAAAAACTGCTGTATATACCTCTTGAATCCTATTCTTTTTTTTATTCCTGCCAAAAATGGTATCAATCCAGACCTAAAGGAGCTATGAGGAGAGATAGAAATATCATAGCTTTCTTTTCTGAGGCATTTTATGAAACTCAAAAACTCCCAAAATCCCTTATGTTTCTTATCAAAACTGATTATTTTATTGATACTGGGATTGTTTTCGAGTAATTTTGCACATTGAGGGATTACCATGACATCAATACTCGAGTCAGGGTAGAGTTTTTTTAAACTATATATCAATGGGGTTACAAGTATCACATCACCAATAAATGCAGTTTGGATGAGGAGAATTTTGGTTATATTCATTTGATTCCTAAAATATCATTTTGTTTCATAAGGAATAAAACGCTTTTTCAATTTTTTATTTAGTAATTTATGGCAATATCTTTCGAGTTTAAAAACTATACGATAATATATCAAAGGACTCAATAAAAATACAAAAAGAGAAAATCTGTCTCCTTTAGTAACTGCATTTCTTTTCAAAAAATGTACATCTACCAAATGATTACTTTCTTTCTTATATAGTTGACCCATCTTTATAGCGTCAAGATATCTAATAAAAAGTAGATATTTAGATAAAACTTTTTTTTCTTTCTCTTCGATATTATTAAATAGATTTTCATGCTCTTTACATATTTGAAGAATATCTAAAGCTCGATTTTTTCTATTTATATGTGAAGCTGATGTTTTAACACTAAAATTGAAATAATGAAAAAAATCAGAAATATATACATTTTTAACCAATAGAAGCATTTTAGGTGTCCATTCAATATCTTCAACAAGATTTTTAAAGTATAAACTATTCATGAGTATAAAATCTCTTTTAACAATATATAGCCACGGAGCTACATCAAAACATCTTTTTAGTAAATTGATTGTTAAAAAATCTATCCCACTTATCAATTTTTTATCTATATTTTTATTTTTTATTCTAAAAAAACACTTATCATTAATAACACTATAATGGTTTCCGACTATCGCTTCTACATCTGGATTTTCTTGAATAATCTTCCAAAATACCTCTGTAGACTTTTTTTCTAAAATGTCATCATTATCTACAAAAATTATAAAGTCTCCAATAGCGATTCTAATTCCTACATTTCTAGTTTCTGCTATACCTTGATTTTTTTGATGGATGACCTTAATTCTATCGTCTTTGCTTGCATATTCATCACAAATAGAGCCTGATTTATCTGTTGATCCATCATTGACAAGGATTATTTCTATATCGCTGTAAGTTTGCTTTATCAGACTATCTATGCATCTATCTATATATTTTTCTGCATTATAAACTGGGACGATGATGGAAAAAGATGGGTTTTTCATTATGCATTACTTCCTTTAAATTGGGTAATTAGGTTTAAAATCACTGTTATATAGTTTACTAAAAGTAGAGCTATGGTTTGATGTTTCAAGATATTGTTCAGTTTCTTTATCAACTTCATCTATGTACCATGGTAAATGTAGTGCAGTATAAATATCTGCGACTCTAAGAGCATTATATGTGTGCCTTATATCTCTTCTAGGCTTATATAATGCAAAAGTAGTATCTAAATTTGAATGATAAATTTTAAAACCTAAAGAATTTACTATAATATTTTCATCAGCCCAAAACTGTTTTTCCCAATTTTCCACCCACTTTCCATATTTTGTCTTTGGAAGATCATTTATTTTTAAGGCAGGACCTACTTTGTCAATAAAAGGATATGTGTGTAAAATTTTCATAAAATCCAACAAAAAATCTTTGGGACAACAGTCTAAAAAATATTATATCTGGGTCGCTCAGAACATAATAATCTTTTCTTATAATGTCATCAAAATACCCACTGTTAGTAAAAACTTTATAGCCATAGTTCTTGTCCATTCTATGAACTGTATGTTTTGTTTTTTGAAGATAATTTAATAAAGGCTGATATGTACTGGCATTATCAATAAAGTGAATATTATGATATCCTAATTTTTCTAAATTATTTATCTGAATTTCAAGAAAATTTAATTGGTTATAAACAATAATGTAGATAGGAATATCAAAATGATCAATATTTATAGGATTTTTTTTACTTGAGATTGTCTTTTCTATATATAATCTCATTTTTTTACGCTTATTCGAACAGATTGGATGTTTTATAAAAGGAATTATTTTTTTTTTATTCAAGATACTATCGACAAAAATAAAAAAAAATTTCTTGATGTATCTTTTCCATTTTTTATTTGGCACCAATGCACAAAGCAAATGGATAAAAGTCTTTTCTATAGTTTTATTTTTTTCTTTCATTTTATTTCCTTAAATAAGATTGAAGATTTGTTTAATTCAAAACATACTTATTCTAGAAGCTTTTTGCTTGATTTTTCATATCATAGCATAAAGAACCGTATCACCTACAAAATGGTATTGTCGAATAAACAATTTATATTCTGGGACTATGTTATGAATATATTCTGGTATTTTTACCATATCTTCGCAGCTATGATAAATGCAAATCGCGAGTTTGGGTTTATCCCGGATTATGGTATTTTCTGCACCTTTCAAGGCTTGTAGTTCAGCTCCCTCAACATCCATTTTGATAAAAGTCACCTTTTTTAGCTCTAAATTATCAATGGTTTGAGTCTTTATTTCAATACTATCACTATGTAAAGCATTATCTATGATTTTATTCTCAAAAAATGATAATTCACATTCACTATCATAAACACCTTTATTCAGTAATGTTATTTTAGGATTACCTCCATGTCTCACAACTAATCTTTCATAATCTTTTAAAACAGGTTCAAACGCCAAAATTTGTTTATATCGAGGACAATGTTTGATGAAAGTATCAATTGTGATACCACTTGCACCACAATCGATGAATACTTCGTCTTTTGTAAACTTCATTTTTTTTAGGAAATATTGATATTCTTTCACAAAATGAAATGGGTAGTCCTTTGCATTTCTTGTTTGACGAAGATTTATCATACCTTGATAAATCATTTTACTTCGCTCATCAGCAAGGATATTTTTAATTTCTTCTATTCTATGCAGATTATTTTTCAAAAAGTTATCCTTATCAAACAATGTCCAACCAAATTTTGTATGGTAATAATCAGTCTGATTATGGTAGCGATAAAATTTTCTTAAATGCTTAATTATTCGAAAGTTATTGTATAATGGACTTTCTTTTAGTATCCTATGACAAGTATGTAATTTTGGAAATTTTTTTAAGATTGACATAACTGCTCCGTTTTCATTTTCTCTATATTTATAGGATTTTGTTTACTTGAGATTGTCTTTTCTATACATAATCTCATTTTTTTACACCTATTCGAACAGGTTGGATGTTTTATAAAAGGAATTATTTTTTTTTATTCATGATATTATCGATAAAAATAAATAAATATTTTTTGATGTATATTTTCCATTTTTTATTTGGCACCAATGTATAAAACATATTAATAGAAAATTTTTCAATAGTTTTATCTTTTTTCCCTTTCATTTTATTTCCTTAAATATGATCGAATTATCTTTTCTATTTGATAAAGTTATTTTCTTAATACCTCATTATACATTTAACTATAATCAATGGTTTCATAAAAAAATAACACTATTTATTAAAAATAATCCAAAATCTTTTTAATTTGCATAAAAATTTTTTCCACAAAAAACGAGAATCATTTTTAGGCTCTGTCAGTTGATGATATGGTTCACCCATTCGTAAATAATAACTATAAAAAGCGCGAGCCGATATACCCCATTTTTTTAGAAATAAATGGTTTCCTTTTTTTGAGTTTCTATTTTTCAAACGTTTAGTAGATGATTCAAAAAAATGATATACTCTACTACCAGAAATGCCTTTAAATCTTCTAACATCATGCTGCCATAATTTCATTGAAAAGTCTGGATCAGAATAAAATCCGGGTGAAAATTCAATACTATATCCACCAACAATATCCCACATTTTGCGATGTACAACAGCTGGGGGCCATGATGATCCACACCAATTATCAAAATGAAAATCTTGAAACTCTGCTAGTAATCTCTCTTCATCAAAATCACTAGGTGTGATACCATATGAATAAGGAGCGATAGCTACTTTTTTTCCAACATCAACAGGTTCTATTGCTGTAGAAGATAAATAAAATTTTTCATCTGGTTGTGTCAGAATTTCGTTATACAATGCTTCATCCCATCCTGGACAAACATACATATCATCGTTGATATATAGAATATATTCCGATAAAGCCTTTTTATATGATGCATTTAAAGCATTACACACGCCTATGTTTTCCTCGCTATATGTGTAGTCAAATCTTTGTTCTTTGACCCATTGCAATGTTCCGTCTGCACCTTGGTTGACATGAATAATCAGTTGATGAGGATATTTGCTATTTTTAAGAATACTTTCTACACACAAACGAAGGAAAGAAAGATTATTCCAAGTAGGAATTAGAATTGAAAAGAGATATTTCATATTAACTTATTACCCTTTTTTACCATTTTCTTTTTTCTTTTTACACAAATCTGATAAATAGACATATTTCATCCATGTTCCAAATCCAGAATTAACTGCTAAAATCAAGCCAATTTTACCATCTAGAAAACCAAGTTTTAAGATATACATAGATAAGAATTTATAAAACCCTCTAAATAGTGCTGTTATAATATTGGCGGTTTTTCCTTTCTTAAAAGCATCATTTGCACCTTCTTCCATGTTATAAATCATCTGGTTTACTTGTTCGCTAATGTCAGAAAAAGTATAATGCAAGAGTTCTGCGTTGATTTTAGCTACCTTGCAATTCATAATAGGTTTTTCATGAATTTTATTCAAATTGTAATTCCCGTATTGTCGATTAAAAAAACGGATTTTATATTGATTATTCCAACCTGAGAATCTTATTTTTTTCTTTGCCACAAAATTTACATATTTAACTCTATAAGCGAATATTTCATTGTGATCATTTTGTTCAAGAATAGCTATTATCTTTTTTTGTAAATCAATTGATACTCTCTCATCTGCATCAATCATGTATACCCAGTCATATTTTGCGAGATTTACAGCATCAAATCTTGCTTTTCCAAACCATTCCCATTTTAAACAGTGGTATATTGAGGATGTATATTCTTTACAAATATCCAATGTTTTATCTGTGGAGCCACTATCATATACGACAATTTCATCAGCCCATTTGACAGATTCAAGACAATCCCTAATATCATGTTCTTCATTTTTACAGATTATTACTGCACTGACTTTATTCATTTAAAAATACCTCACTTATTTTACTTAATACTTCTTCTGGAGAAATTCCAAAGCTATTGTCTTCCAGTGATGGAAAACCTGGCTTATATAGATGATGATGGCTTTTAAAAAAAGGTGCTGGTGACCAAAAAATAGGCATATTGGTTCCAAACACAGCTATTGTGGTTGTATCTGTTGCACAGGCGAGATGATTTAATCCTCCATCATTACAGACCAATAGTTTAGTTTTTTTCAAAAGCGCTGATGCCTGATTTAAATCGGTATCTGGAGCCATTAAGGGTTTATATTTCATTTCCTCAAAGATGATTTTGCAATCTGAATACTCATTTTTTGCCCATAATAAAACTATAGGCAGACCAAATTTCTCTGAAATTAAATCTCCGAGTTTTGCATAATGACTTGATTTCCATTTCTTTCTCACTACTGGACTTCCGGGAGAAAAAACCACAAAATCTTTATCATGAAGATTGACGCTTGTCAACCATTCTTTTATGTAGTTTTGTGAGTTCTCAGTAATATGATAATGAAATCTTAATGCTTCATCTTTAATCTCTAAAGGAAGTAATAAATCTTGTTTTTGGCTCGCAGAGTATTTATCAATGCTTTTTTTTACTTTGACATTATACATGAAAGCATATTGACCGTTTTCGTATCCTATACGATATTTTGCGCCACTAATAAAAGAAATCACTTGTGAAGTAGGACCGTTTTGCTGGTCAATCACTAAATCAAATTTTAATTCTCTGATTTGCTTTAGAGTATTAATTCGATTTATCAGGTATCTCATTCCTTTCCCTTTAGGAGTTGATATTATCTGGTTGAGATAGGGATGATTTAAAATAGAGATTTGATAGGGATGATAAACTAAAAAGCTTATCTCAGAGTTTGGGAAATGCTTTTTGAGTGGTTCAAGAGTTGAACTTGCCAGAAAGACATCACCAAAAGGTTTTAGCTGAATCACTAATATTTTTTTTATCAACTTTTTATCAATCTTTATTTTTGTAGTCCACATACTCCTTTTCCTCAAAGAGAGACGATCCTGAAAGGTGATTTATCTCTTTTTTGACTTCTGCACGCTCATCATTGGTAAAATATACCGACCTTGCAAGTTCGATAAAATCATTATCAAATTCTTTTTTTTGTTCTTTGATTCGAAGTAGGTCTTCAATATCCCAAAGTTTGAGGTTGATGCTTTTCAATTTTTGATATAGAACATGGTTATTATCTAGCCCTAACTCAGCAAAATGTTTTGTTAAAAGCTCATATTCTACTTTCACATTTTGTAGTTTTTCTGGGTTTTGGATTTTTTCCAGTTTTATCTCTAAAATAGAAATTTTGTCGATAATCTCTCCATTCGATACTTCTATCTTCATGTTTTACTCCTTTTTATGTATTCATTAAATATTTCTAACAATTGAGATATAAACCTATCTATTGTATATATTTTTGCTGTTTCGGAAGCATTTACAGCTATTTTTTGAGCTATTTCAGGTTTTATTAATACAGTTTCAATATGATGACATAGTGTGTCTAAATCGCCCGGTTCATATAAAAGGCAGTCGTGTTCATGTTTGACTACTTCAGGAATACCGCCTACTTTAGAAATAATGATTGGTTTTTGAACAGTTAAATATTCATACAAGACATTGGGAATACCCTCTGAGTGTGAGGTATGTAAACATATATCGTAAGCTGCTGCATGAAGCTGTGGTGTTTTAGTAAATCCAGTAAAGAAAATTTTATCATTGAGTTGCAAATCATTTGTCATCTGTAAAAGATACTCTTTTTCATTGCCATCTCCAGTGATTACTAATTTTAAATTAGTATGAATCTTTATTAGTCGAGAAAACACATTAATTAGATCTGGAATTGCCTTTATTTTGGCGAGCTGACAAGTGATTCCGAGAACTTTTTCACCTTCTTTAATTCCCCATGATTTTTTCAACTCCTCAATTTCTTTTAGATCATAAAAAATCGGAGTTTTGCCTGTGTAAACAGGAATATAATTTTTTTTATCTATCTTTTTATTTGTTTGATAAGCTTGATCAAAGACAGATTGAGACGGCATGAGGTTGATAGTTATTAGTTTTTTTTCCATTATAGTAAAAAATCGTCTTTGGTCACTAAGATCATCAGATGAACCAGCCCTACGAATATTGGGAATACCACATATTTTCGCAGCCACACCAGCAATGGAAATCTCTTTATCTGTATTAGTAATTACTAAGTCTATTTTTTGCTTTTTGATTATTTTTATTACTTTAAGAATAGATATTAGGTTGAAATACGCTCCTGGTTTAAATGTAATAAACTTATCTTTGAACGCTGATTGTAAAGCAAATTTTGCTTTGGGTCTTGCTACAACAATAACTACATGACCAAGCCTCTTAAACTCGCGAATGATAATCTCATCTTCTGTAGTGATACCACCCCAATTGTGTTTGATATTGAATATCAATATATTCATCTATACCTCAATAATATTTCTTATAAATAATGATTAACTATATATAAAATATATAGTAATGAAAATTTATATTTATAATTTTACTCAATGTAATCCAAGAAATATTTTTTGCCATTTTTGTCAATAGAAAACTTTGATCACTTTTTTTTCATTACTACAATCGCCGATTTGATTAATTAAATATGTGGATAAAGTGTGGATAACTTGTGGATATGTGAAAAAAAACGCATCTGTATCTATTGGATTTTCAATATTATACCTATCTTTACTCTTCCTTTCCTCTATCCTTCCTCTTTGTTCCCCTTATAAAATCTTGAAAATTAATGGCTTACAAAGAGTATTTTTTATGTGGATAACTTTTTTAAATCGGGTAAAGAATATGAAAATCATTTATTCTTTTAACAAAAAAATCAAAAAACAAACCCAGTTTTTACATTTAGTATTGACATTTTTGACATAAGTATTTTTTTGGCATTTAAAGAAATTTATTGGAGGATATTCATGAATATTTTCAAAAACATTTTGCTTTATTTACTAATGTTTTTACTTGTTACGACTAATTTTTTATTTGCTCAGACTGTTGTGAGAATAGACTTAAGTTCTGATTCAAATAAGGATTTGTTGGAAAGTTTGAATTTGAATTTATGCTTTGAAATGGAAGATTTTATTGTGGTAGCTGTTGAATCTACTGCTGTCTTGGAAACAAGAAATATTCCATTTACATTACTCACAAGAGATATTGAGGCAGAACCTCTTTTTATTGTGACAAAAGGAATGAGAGTTCCTTTGGAATCGAGAAGTTATGTAGGTGAGATTGTTATCAATGAAGGTTCTTTTCGCGTTGAAAGAGTTCTAGCAGAGAATATAGGTCAGACTACCAACTCGATAGAGCATGGTGAATCGCTTCGACTAACTCCTGTAAAAGTCAACGATAAAGTGTTTTATAGGAATAGAATAACTCAATCAAACTTTCAAAATCGAGGTGTTAACTATAGAAATATACTAAACCAAGTCAATGGTGATTCCATAGCTTGGTTTATGCAAAATTTAGAAGATTTTCATTCTCGTCACGCTTTCAATGCGAATAGATGGGATTTATCACAATGGATTGCTGACCAATTTATCAGATTTGGTTTTAATGATGTTGTCCAAGATACTTTTTTTGCTTCTTCATGGAACGGAAGCTCTTGGCAATCAAATGTAGTGGCTACAATGGTTGGTTCCACTTATCCGGATAGCTATGTGATTATAGGAGCTCATCATGATTCTATAACCAATGCACAAATGTCAAATCCCAATGCTTTTGCACCGGGTTCAAACGATAATGCAAGCGGTGTAGCCGCTGTCCTGGAAATTGCTCGTATCCTTAGTTTGCACCCCGGACAACCACAATATAGCATTCGTTTTGTAACCTTGGCTAAAGAAGAATTTGGTTTACATGGAGCTTATCATGATGCCAACAAAATGATTTCTGAAGGAAAAAATGTCATTGCTATGTTAAATAGCGACATGATTTCTTATTCTGCCATACCAAACTGGCAATTTCGTTTAATTCGTTATCCGGGTTCTGAATTTTTAACAAACCTTGGTATGGAACTAGGACAAGAGCTGGGTATGAGCATGTCTAATACTACCCAATGGAATCAACAATCTGACAGCTGGGCATATCATAGCGTAGGAATACCTTCAATTTTCTTTCATATTGGAGATGATGACCCATATTATCACACTACCAATGATCTGTTTATTCATCAGAATATACCTTATACAGAACAGTATGTAAAGCTGATAACACTAATGTCGATGATCGTCAGTGAAGTTAATACTTTTGAATATGACTTAGAGGCTACAACTATATCTGGACTAGTTGGAATGCCTATTAATTCTCCAGCTACTTTTACGATAGGTCTGAAAAATAATGGGTTAAATCCCGCTGATGGATATAATGTCCAATTGATGCAGCTTGGAAATAATATACCTCTTGCAACTGCGCCGGGGATTTTTATCCTTCCAGAAGAATCTGATTTTATTACAATAAATTGGACACCAACAAGTTTGGGTGAATATAAACTTTTTGGAAGAATCGATTGGGAACTAGATGAAGGTCAGAACAATAATGATACCGATGTTTTTACAGTTAGAGTCATCCCTGAAGGAACCGCAGAAGCTTATATAGGAAACCCCAATAGTAATGCAGCTTTGAATAATTCCTTTGTGAATTTCAATTCACGCGATAGTATCACTCAAACTATTTATTATCAAAATGAATTACCTTTTGGCAATATTTACCAGATGACAGTTCGCTTTACAGGAGCTAAAACTCTCGTATTCCCCGGATGTGAAATCAATATTTACATGGCTACGACAGATAAAATGACATTCACGAGCAATTCAGATTGGATTCCCTCAAATCATTTCACTTTAGTTTACTCGGGAGATTTAGCTGTATATGAAGAGGGAACTTATGAAATCGAGATTGTTCTTGATACTCCATATCGTTATGATAATGGAAATCTTGTAGTGATGGCAGTAAAAGATGGTGAAATTATTTATGGTAGTGAAAATGCTTTTCAATTTACACCGATAGAAGAACAAGCAAGAACAATTTGGTGGCGGTCAAACATGTCAGGACCACCTATTATAGCCCCTTTGCCCACAGCAATTGGGCTATTGAATGGCGTCACCAATGCAAGATTTGCCCTTTATACACATCCACTACAACCACCGACTAATCTTAGTATAATAGCCCAAAATGGAGTTGTGACTTTGAATTGGGAACATCCTATGCCAAGACCAAACTCATATAAAATATTTCGTGATGATGTTTTTATTAACGAAATCACGGAGGATTATTACATAGATGAAGATATATTACCAGATAGTTTTTATTATTATGGAGTAAAAGCTATTTATGAAAATGGTGAATCTGAAATCTCAATGATTTCGGTGATTGTTCCTGTTTTTAATCCACCCATAAATTTAGAAGTAGACGAAAAAGTAGGTGAAATTGTTTTATCATGGGAAGCACCCCAACCTCAAAAATTTGGTTCATTAATGAGTTTTATGGTATACAGAGATGATGAACCTTTTGAGGTAGTAGTTCTTAATTCGGCAAATATTTTGAATCAGAAGTCTTCAGAATATCTCTCAGAAAATGGAGAAAATGATAAATTTTCTTTTATAGATAATGATATCATTTACTACACACAATATACATATTTTGTCACTGCTATCTGGGGAGATGAAATAAATGGAGAATCAGATCCTTCAAATATTGTGACTGTCACTCCAGAGCCTTCTTCTGACTATGAACAAAACAATTTACCACTCAGGACAGAGTTACTTGGAAATATTCCTAATCCCTTCAATCCAGACACATTGATCAGTTTTACTTTAGAAACTGATTCAATTGTTCAGTTAGAAGTATTTAACATCAGAGGTCAAAAAATTAAAACCTTGTTGAATACAAATTTAGAAAGAGGGATTCATCATATAACATGGAATGGCACTGATGAAAATGGGATAAATGTAGGTAGTGGAATCTACTTTTACAGAATGCAAACAAATGAGTTTTCTGATATAAAAAGAATGGTATTACTAAAATAGGAGTTTTATGAAAGACATTTTAAAACCTATCATTTCTATTGAAAAATTGCAAACACTTTCCAATGAAGCCAAAGCAAGTATTTTGGCTATGACTACTCTCGCAAAATCTGGACATCCGGGTGGTTCTATGTCATCACTTGATTTATTGCTGGCTTTGTATCATTGCATAAACATTGACCCTAAAGAACCGTTTAAACATGATCGCGACCGAGTAGTGATAAGTCATGGACACATATCTCCAGCAGTTTATTCAGTTCTTGCAATGCGTGGATATTTTGATTTATATGATGCAATTACCCAATTTAGGCTTGCCGGTAGTCCATTTGAAGGTCATGTAGAGCCTTTAGTCCCCGGTGTTGAATGGACAACCGGAAATTTAGGTCAGGGGTTGTCAGCTGCCTGTGGTTTTGCTTTAGAATGTAGACTAAAGTCTATATCAAATCATATCTACTGTATAATGGGTGATGGAGAACAACAAAAAGGCCAAATAAGCGAGGCAAGAAGATTTGCTGTAAAATACGGTTTGAATAATCTCACCGCAATTGTTGATTACAATAAAATTCAAATTTGTGGAAATGTAACTGAAATCATGCCTCAAAATATCAAAGCAAATTATGAATCAGATGGTTGGGGGGTTATACAAATAAATGGGCATGATTATAGAGAAATATTTGAAGCTTTGAATAAAGCTCAAAATATTGATGCACCTGTATTGATTTTGGCAAAAACTATCATGGGTAAAGGTGTTTCCTTTATGGAAAACAAAGAAAAATATCATGGTATGGCTTTGACAGATGAGGAATTAATGTTTGCTTTTAAAGATTTAAACTATATTATCGAATCTGAAAATGAAAAGGACATCAACAAAACATCACCTACAATGCCAGATATTATGGTTGGAAAAGAGAAAAAAACTCATACTTTGACGGAACCTGAATATAGAGACAACGGAATAATGCATCGAGAAAAAAGGAAATCTATCAAAGAAAATAAATTGTTTGCGACTTATAATCTTAACCCCGAGCAGTATATTTTTGATTTTCAAGTAAATAAGGAAAAATACTATGAAAAATCTACCGACAATAGGTCTGCGTGGGGTGACGCTTTAGCTGATATAGCAAGAAAAAATAAGGACACTAAACGAAATATAGCTGTTTTTGACTGTGATTTGATGGGAAGTGTAAAAACAAGTGAATTTAATAAAATTTTGCCTGAAAACTTCTTTCAAGCCGGTATTGCAGAGCATCATACCGCAGTATGTGCAGGAGCAATTTCAAAATATGGGATTCAGACTTTTTTTGCAGGTTTTGGGATGTTTGGGTTGACTGAAGTTTACAACCAACATAGATTGAATGATATAAATTTTACAAATTTGAAAGTAGTTTTAACTCATGTTGGTTTAGATGTAGGAGAAGACGGAAAAACTCATCATTGTGTTGATTATATTGGTTTAGTTAACAATATGTTTGGTTTTAAACTGATTATACCAGCTGATCCTAATCAGACATATAAAGCTATAAACTATGTAGTCAATCAGAAAGGTAATTGGTTGATAGCTATGGGGCGTTCAAAACTTGATATAATCAGAAATGATAATGATGAAGTATTTTTTGGAAAAGATTATCTGTTTGAATATGGCAAAGTTGATGTTTTAAAAGACGGTAATGCTGGAACATTATATGTTACAGGCACTTTAGTCAACACTGCGATTAAGGTAGTAAAAAGACTATCTCTTGAAGGTCTTAATCTCAGATTAGTAAACATACCCTCTCCGCTAGAAATTGACACAGAAGAGATATTAAGAGCTTATAAAACAGGAATGATTTTTACTCTTGAAGACCACAATGTTAAGACTGGTTTAGGTGATTTAATTGCTCAAAAAATTGTGGAAGCCATTGGGACACAAAGCTCTAAAAAAGACACTGAGAATATAAACCCAAAAAGAAATTTCAAACTTATCAAATTTGGTGTGGAAAATTATGCTTTTTCTGGTTCAGCTGAAGATGTGTATAAAACTATGGGACTTGATGAAGAAAGTTTGATAGCGAGAATAAAAAAGGAATTTTGAGATAATTTTTCTCGAAACATAAATAAACTATAAAGAAAAATAGAGGTAACGATGATAGAAGAACGATATGATTCGGATAACATTAAGGTATTAAAAGGATTGGAGGCAGTTCGTAAAAGACCTGCTATGTATATAGGTGGAACTGGAGAGAGAGGACTGCATCATTTAGTATATGAGGTTGTAGACAACTCAATAGATGAGGCATTGGCAGGTTATTGTGATACTGTCGATGTTCGAATAACAGAAGATGGCTGCGTCATAGTCGAAGACAATGGTCGCGGCATCCCAACAGATATGCACAAAGAAGAGAATATGCCGGCAGTGACAGTAGTTTTGACCATTTTACATGCAGGTGGAAAATTTGATGACAAGACATATAAAATAGCAGGCGGATTGCACGGAGTAGGAGTTTCGGTAGTAAATGCGTTATCGGAAGACTTTGAGGTGAGAGTTTCACAAAAAGGAAAAATTTTTAGGCAATTTTTTAAGCAAGGTATCATAGCTTCAGAGCTTGAAGTGATAGGAGAAACAAAAAAAACAGGGACTTGGATAAAGTTTAAACCAGATGAAACCATTTTTGAGACGGTAACCTTTAGTTTTGAATATCTGACTGGTAGGCTAAGAGAGTTAGCTTTTCTCAATCGTGGTGTCAGTATAATGCTGACAGATGAAAGGACAGCCAAACATCATCATTTTAAATATGATGGTGGGATAAACTCCTTTGTTGAGTATCTTAATGAAGCAAAAAAACCTTTGTATAAAGAACCGGTGTATATTCAAGGAGAAAAAGAAAAAGCAACATTTGAAGTTTCTATCCAATATACAGACGGATATTCTGAAAATCTTTATAGCTTTGCGAACAACATCAATACTATTGAGGGTGGAACTCATCTTTCCGGATTTAAAAAAGCTCTCACTTTGACAGTCAATAACTACATAAAAAGCACAGGTCTCGATAAAAGTGAAAAAACTGTCCCTTCCGGAGACGATATTCGCGAAGGAATTACAGCAGTTTTGTCTGTAAAAGTCAAAGACCCTCAATTTGAGGGGCAGACTAAGACCAAATTACAAAACACAGATGTTGAAGGAATCGTAAGTTCTATTGTTTATGAAAAACTAACTGTATATTTTGAGGAGAATCCTAAAATTGCAAAAGATATCTGTTTAAAAGCTATATCTGCCTCAAGAGCAAGAGAAGCAGCAAGAAAAGCAAGAGATTTAACTCGTCGTAAAGGTTTATTAGAATCTGGAAGTTTACCAGGCAAACTAGCAGATTGTTCCTCCAACGATAAAGAAACCACAGAACTATTTCTTGTAGAAGGCGACTCTGCGGGAGGGTCTGCAAAACAAGGTAGAGATAGAAATTTTCAAGCAGTATTGCCTTTATGGGGAAAAATGCTCAATACAGAAAAAGCTCGAATTGACAGAGTATTAGGAAATGACAAGATACAACCTATCATCCTTGCGCTCGGAGCAGGGATCGGAGATGAGTTTGATATTAACAAACTTAGATACAACAAAATCATCATTATGGCCGACGCCGATGTAGACGGACAACATATTTGCACACTACTTTTGACATTTTTCTTTAGATATATGAGACCTCTGATTGAAAATGGACATATTTATATCGCTAAACCACCTCTTTTCCTTGTAAAAAGAGGTAAAAAAGAGATATATGTATTCACTGAAGCGGATAGAGACAAAGCCCTAGCAGAAATTGGTGAAAAAGGAACTATGGTCCAGAGATATAAAGGCCTCGGTGAAATGAATGCTGAACAGCTTTGGGAAACTACCCTCGACCCAGAAAAAAGAACAATGATGAGGATAAAAATTGACGATGCAGTAGAGGCTGATAGAATGTTTACTATACTGATGGGTGACGAGGTCGAGCCTAGACGGAGATTTATTGAAGAGAACGCTCAATATGTAAAGAATTTAGATGTTTAGACTTGGAGATTGAGTTTTGAAAACCTTTTTTTTAGTAGCTGGGGCAAATGGTTCTGGAAAGACGACCTTGATTAAAGAATTGTTATACAATTTGCCAGATTTTTATTTTTTGAACTCGGATGAGATAGCTTATGAGATAGGTGATGATATTGGCATCAGAGCTGGTAAAATTATGTTACAAAAATTTGAGGATTATGTCGCTGAGGAAAAATCAATTATCATGGAATCAACTATTTCTGGTCGTTTTCATAATAAAATACTAGAAAAAGTGAGTAAGGAGGGTTATAAATCGACATTATACTATGTATTTCTTGATTTGGTTGATTTGAATATTCGCAGAGTCGAAAACAGGGTGTTGCTTGGTGGTCATAATGTTCCTATAGATGATATTTATCGTAGATATGATAGGAGTTTAAAAAATTTTTGGTCAGTTATGAAAGTAGTGGATAACTGGGAATTGAGATACAGTTTTCAAAATGGATTTGATTTGATAGCTTTTGGAAATGACAAAAATGAAGTTATAAATCCTCTAATCTATAAAAAATTTAAGGAGATAAGTCATGCGGACTCTTGAAGAATACCAATTTTCAGAAAAAATTCAAAAAATAGGGAATGAAGCGGTAAGAAAGGCAAAAGAAGAAGCACAAAAAGCAGGATTACCCATAGCTTATTCTTTAAATGGTAGATTAGTTTTCCAGTTAACAGATGGGAGTGTAACAGATGATGTAGAAAAAGTAGATAAAATATATGAGGAGATAAGAAAAAAGTTACAAAATGGAACTACCAGAAAATGTGAGTGAATATCTAAAATATTTTGTTAATTATGAATATTTTTATCACTATCCCCCTCTCCCTTCGTTGCTGGTTCCTCACTTGAAATTCCCCCGAAACAATTCAATTGTTTGTAAACGGAGCCTCCGCTACTTGAAGGTAGCAACCTCCAATCATAAACCAGTATTGTATTATTTGCTTTTATAACAGATGATGCCATACAAAAGTTTTCCAAGCTACAAGGCAAACGAAGAGCAGAAAATGAATATTTAGCTTACGACAATACTTCTATATCAAGCTTTTCTGAAATTCTAACAAGAAATCTGAAGCAAGCATGCTATTTTCATTCTTTGTGGCGATGAGGTATGATGAACGATTCAGAGAGTAGCGTAGAATTTGTAAATTTAAATATTGCATTGGATCTAAGATTATTCACTTTTTCAGAATGACAAAATATTATTTTATGCGACAGACTCAATTTGTATTTGTATGTTGAGAGAAGATTTAAACACACCACGCGGTTTTGTATGGCAAGAACTATATAGAAGTTATAGATGAAATATTGTTTATCTATTTGTTTTATTCCTATAAACTATGAAACCAGCTTCATTGGGTAAATCATAGACTAGGTCTTTCCCTCTCTCTTTTCCTAGTTTCAAGAGGAAACAAAAATCACCAAAACCAGCAACAATCATAAGAATTCCCCATGTTAACAGGACATTATTTCCTATTAATAAAGAAATTGCAACAGGAATAATCCCTAAAACAAACATAGGCATGAAAGCACCAATTCGATAATGTTTGATTTTAAGTAATTCTTTACAGTGACAATAAGGGGTAAATAATTTTTCTTTAGGCATCATACCAATTTTAACTGATTTAAATTTATTATCTGCAAAGTAAGCAAATGATAAAGCATGAATAGCCTCGTGAGAAAAGGCTAATATTATGAAAATAATCAAAAATAAATAAGCAGGAAAATAACCTAAATTAAGAATTGATATAAAACTTACTTTCCATATTAATTGATATAAAATCACAAATACAGCTCCAACGAGAATACAAAAGACAGCGGCTCCTATATTTAACCAAATTATATTGAAAACTATCTTTTCTTGGTCATAATTATTTACTTGTGAAAACTCTGGTATTTCATTTTCCATGATTATCTCTATAAAAATTCTATATTAACTTTTTCTTCAGATATTTTCCAGTAGCAGATTTCTTTTCCAGAATTATCTCTTCTGGAGTTCCTTTTGCTATTATATATCCGCCTTTGTCACCACCCTCAGGACCAAGATCAATAATATAATCTGCACATTTGACCACATCAAGGTTGTGTTCAATCACAATGATAGTATTTCCCATATCAACCAATCTTTGTAACACCGTGAGGAGCTTGTTTATATCATCAAAATGTAAACCAGTAGTTGGCTCATCAAGTATATAAAGAGTTTTTCCAGTGCTTGTTTTCGATAATTCTCTAGCTAATTTTACTCTTTGAGCTTCTCCTCCAGAGAGTGTGGTTGCAGATTGACCAAGTTTTATATAATCCAACCCTACATCCAGCAATGTTTGTAGCTTTTTAGATATAGTGGGTATATTTTCAAAGATTTTATGTGCTTGAGAAACATCCAGACCAAGAATATCAGCTATGGAATGGTCTTTATATAAAACTTGAAGTGTTTCTTGATTATATCTTTTTCCTTTACAGATTTCACATGTAACATAAACATCAGGTAAAAAATGCATTTCTATAAGTTTTACTCCAGCTCCTTCACAAGATTCACACCGACCTCCTTTTACATTGAAGGAAAATCTACCCGGGGTATATCCTCTAAGCTTTGCAGCTGGTAGCTCTGCAAATAGATTTCGAATAACATCATAAAGTTTTATATAGGTTGCAGGGTTTGAGCGTGGTGTCCTACCAATAGGTTGTTGATCAATAGCAATCACTTTGTCAAGTTTTTCAAGTCCTAAGATTTTATCAACCTTACCCGGTTTAACTGTCGCTTTATTCAAATTTGACACTGCAACTGGCAGTAAAACTTGATTAATCAGAGAGCTTTTCCCTGAACCAGAAACACCCGTTACACAGGTAAATAAACCTACAGGTATATCAATATTGATATTTTTTAAATTGTTTTGCTTTGCTCCTACGATTTTGATGAAATCTTTAGATGGGTTTCTTCTATCGTCTGAAAAGTCTATTTTTAACTTTCCTGATAAATACATGCCTGTTAATGAGTTTTCACATTTTTGTATATAATTTATGTCTCCATAAGCTATTATCTCACCACCATTTATGCCTGCTCTTGGCCCGAAATCAACTATTTTATTGGCAGATTTCATCATGTCTTCGTCATGTTCTACGACAATTATGGTATTTCCTATATCTCGCAAGTGTATCAAGGTATCGATGAGTTTAGAATTGTCTCTCTGATGTAGTCCAATGCTAGGCTCATCTAAAATATACATGACTCCTACTAGTCCACTACCAATTTGAGAAGCAAGTCTTATTCTTTGCGATTCTCCCCCAGAAAGTGTTGGTGATCTTCTATCAAGTGTGAGATAATGTAATCCAACATTTTCGAGAAACCTTAATCTTGCAACAATTTCTTTTAATAAATCAAAGGCAATTATTTTTTTATTACCAGACAGTTTTAATTGATGAAAAAATTCTAAAGCCTCACTGATTGACTTTTTTGAAATGGATACTATAGTTTCTGTATCAATCTTTACTGACACAACTTCTTTTTTTAGTCTTGTGCCATCACATTCATGACACGGTTTGTCAGATATGTATCTTAAATACCACTGTTTCATGTTTTCTGATGATGTCTCTTTCATTCTTCTTTCTAAAACAGGTATGATCCCTTCCATTTTAGTATTGAATTGGTAGGAAGATCCATCTTTGCTTTCATAATTAACCTTAAAAGACCTACCCCTTGCACCATATAGTAGCATTTTCTGAACATTTTCATTTAGATCCTGCCAAGGAGTATCAAGTGAAAAATTAAAATTCTGCCCTGCTGACAGTATTTTTTGATTTGTCCAACCACTTTTTTTGTCACCTAACTTTCCCCAAGGGTCTACTGCACCTTCATTAATTGACAGAGTGGGGTCGATGATTATTTTATCAGGATCAAATTCGAGCTTAGTTCCTAACCCATTACAGTTTGAACACATGCCTAATGGTGAGTTGTATGAAAAGTTTTGAGGTATCAAATCTGGATAACTAATTCCACATTTAGCACAAGCATTGTGTTCAGAAATAATTTCTTGTCTTTTTTCGTCTGTAAAGTCAATTTTCACAAGCCCGTTAGTGAGTCTTAAACATGTTTCTATTGAATCAGTTAGTCTTGTATGGATATTCTCTTTTATCACTATTCTATCGACAATCACATCGATATTGTGTTTATATTTTTTATCTAAACTTATATCCTCTGTCAAATCACGAACTTGACCATTTACTATGACACGAGAAAAACCATCCTTACGAAGTTTTTCAAATTCATCACGATGTTCTCCTTTCCTGCTTTGAATAAGAGGTGCCAATATTTGTATTTTTGTTTTTTCTGGAAGTTCCATTAAATTTGAAACTATCTGGTCAATACTCTGTGAAGCCACTTCGTCTCCGCATTGATAACAATGTTGAACTCCAATACGAGCAAAAAGTATTCTTAAATAATCATAAATTTCTGTGACGGTTCCGACTGTTGAGCGAGGATTTTTGCTAGCTGACTTCTGATCAATAGATATAGCGGGGGACAAACCCTCTATGTAGTCTACTTTAGGTTTTTCCATCAAACCTAAAAATTGTCTAGCGTAACTAGACAAAGATTCCACATATCTTCTTTGACCTTCAGCATATAATGTATCAAATGCTAAAGATGTCTTTCCAGAACCGGACACACCAGTGAAAATTATTAATTCGTTGCGTGGTAATTCTAAATCTATATTTTTTAGGTTATGCTCTGAGGCACCTTTGATGATAATTGAATTCTTCATTCTTTCCTATATTTTTGTGTGTATTCGTTTCTATTGTAAAATAAACAGAAATTATGTTTTTTCGTAACTCATTATAAAATAACAAAATAAAATGGTCGGGATGACTGGATTTGAACCAGCGACCACTTGAACCCCATTCAAGTACGCTATCCGGACTGCGCTACATCCCGACTCATAGTGTCATAAAAAAAATTAAGCTATTTTTGGCAAGATATATTTTTGATTTTAATTTTGAGAATAAATTAAAATTTGTATAAAATATCTGTCAAATCTTTAAACTATTCAATATCTTGCTTAAATTTGGTTATAGTTTTGAACTATCCTAAGTATCAGTTAAACAACCTTCTTTATTTTGTTTGTTTTCAAACATGATGTACATATCTTTATACCTCTAATAACACCATGAATTTCTGCTCTCATCTTTTGTAAATTTGGATAATATTTACGTTTTGTGGCATTCATTGCATGGCTTCTATAATTTCCATTAAGAGGTCCTTTTCCGCATATATCGCATATTCTTGACATTTTTTACCGTCCTTTCAAATTCTTCAAAGAACCATAAAAAAAAAAGAGGTTATTTTGACAAGATTTTTTTTAAAATCAATATATATTTTTTTCATAATGATGTTTTCAGAAATATTGCCAAAGTGGTTAGTTTGAGTATATATATATAGCGTAAGTATTTTAAAATATAGAGTTATGGTAGATTTCAGTCTTCGAAAAAGTTAAAGTGTTCAAGATACCAATCTTTTTTTATGTATTAAATTTACCCTTCTAGGTTCATTAGCAAAAAACTATTGCTAGTGATTTTATCTGTTAAGATAATAAGGTCATACAGACCATGCATGTAGGGAGTTATTTTTAGATTGATTATAGTTGAAAAACTCAATCTTATGCATTTTGTCTAACCACAGCTATATTTTCGATCTCGATTATTTAAATATAATTTACCAATCAATGAAAGTAAATCTATCGATAAACCATTAATTAGTTAGATTAATGATGAAATTTATAGTTGTCATCTTTTAATAATTCCAGAATACGATGGAAACATTCCTGCGCCACTTGTCTTTACCGATACATTCATGCACATAGTTTAGATTAATGTCAATCCCAAATCTATCAGCACCAGCATGACAGTATTGGTTGATTATCAGCTTGCTTTCTTGGTCATTAAATTACAAATTGTTAATTCAAAATAAAAATTCTGGATCTTTTATGCCATTTTTATTTAGATGTATAATAGAGGCTGTCGCAGAGTGAAAAAATTCTGTCATTCTCAACGGAGCGAAGGATTTCAATTACTTTGAAATTTATAGAGTTATAATATCTTTGCTTCGTTCAAAACAACAAGGAATACCTGTTATATGACGATCTATAGAATGATAATATTTGATTTTTAAATTTTTATTGACAAAAAAACTTAAAATAAAATTGTTGAAATAAATTAAATTACACAAGAAGAAACAAGGAGTAAACCATGAGTAAACAAAAACTGTTTTATGTGTTGATTTTGAGCTTATTGCTTATTTCAACAGAGGTGTTCGGACTGGATATGTCTGTAGCAGATTCGTTATTGAGCCATAACAACATTGACTATGTCCGAGCTGGACAAGCTGCATTCAGAGAAGGCGATTATGAAGAGGCTATTGAGCAATTCTTCAATTATTGGCAAACACAAAGAGACGATTACAATGCTCTTTTACAAATTGCAATAGCTTATAGTCAACTGAACAACCCAGAACTAGCTGGTAGGTTTCTTCAAGAAGCTCAAAAAAGAACCATAATCCAGTTTAGTAGAGAGATTACTGAAAGGCATTTTGAAACTGTATATGAAAATGAAATTTTTCAGAATTATCTGCATGAGGTTTATGAAACAATTGATGAACAAGAAAAGCAAAGAGGCTTTATTTCATATATAGAAACACCTACAAAAATGAGATATAGAACCATACTTCCTGAAAATTTTGACCCTGAAAAAGAGTATCCTGTTATGATTTATATGCACGGATATGGTGGTAATCCTCATAATATCTTTTATGTGTCTGATTTATTGATAGAAAACGATTTTATCTTTGTTTTACCTTATGCACCTTACCCTTTTGAAATATCGTCTCGAGAGTTTACGAGCCTAAGCTGGGGGATATTTGACTATGATGAGGGTGAATTTAATGACAGTCATAGCGGTATGCTGACTAGAAACTACATCCTAAAACTAAATTATGAACTCAGGCAGAATTACAATGTGAAATCACTCTTTTTATCTGGCTTTTCTCAAGGTGGTTTTAATACTCTCGGTATTGGATTGACAAATCAAGAAATGTTTGAAGGTCTGATATGCTTTGGTGGTGCTTTGTTTTTGGATGATGAGGATTTTATCGACAATGGAAACATCCCTGTCCTGATAGTGCACGGTGAAAGTGATATGGCAGTCAGATATGAAAGTGGGGTAGAAGCCTTTGAAAGACTCAAAAATAGAGGATATGATGTAGAGCTATACTCTTTTGACGGTGCTCATGTAATGAATCATGAGATTGTAACGAAAGCGATTGAGTGGATGAAGAGTAGGTAGGACTGATTTAAAGATTATGAGAAAAGATATTATATGACAGAAACTAGCTTATTATCAATCAAACAAGCCAGTGAATGGGCATCAAAGCATCTGGGAAAAAATGTTACCACATCAAATATTTCTTATTTAATCCAATATGGCATCATCAAGAAGATAGGTGAAAACGGGTTTACACGGATAGATTTGAAAGAGTTGAAGCATTATTATCAATCCTACAAAGGTTCAAGAGAATCAACCTATAAAAATAATCTCGGAGAAGACTTGAATTGGAAACTATCCTTTGAGCAATATAAAGAGGCAGAGACGACAAAGCATGTTCATAGACTACATCCTTATAAAGGAAAGTTCATCCCTCAGCTTGTAGAGTATTTTTTGGGCGACCATATTGACAATTTTAAAAAAGAAGTATTTTTTAGGAGAGGTGATATTGTACTTGACCCCTTTTCTGGTAGTGGAACGACGATGGTGCAAGCCTCAGAGCTGGGTATTCATGCTATAGGAGTTGATGTTTCCGCATTTAATACTTTGATTGGGAATTGTAAGGTTTCGCGGTATGACTTTGCTGATATTCAAAAAGAAATCAATAGAATCACTATAAACCTTGAAATTATGATAAAGAACTCCAAAATCAATGATTTTGAAGAAAAGCTGGTAAAAGAGCTATATATCTATAATAATAAATATTTCCCCGTTCCAGACTTCAAGTATCGACTACGAAGAGGTGAAATAGTTGAAAATGAATATGGAGCTGAAAAGGAAATAGGGTTTTTGCCTATCTATGAAGACTTGGTCAAAAAACATGAAATTGGGCTACTTCTGAGCGATAAAAATACTTTTTTGGATAAATGGTATACCCCACAAATTCGAGCTGAAATTGACCTTGTTTTTGAGCAAATAAAAGAGATAGAAAATGTGAGAACAAAAAAAATCATAGCTGTCATTTTAAGCAGAACTATCCGTAGCTGTCGGGCAACAACCCATGCCGACTTAGCGACACTAATAGAGCCTGTTACAACCATTTATTATTGTAGCAAGCATGGTAAAATATGTAAACCACTCTTTTCTATCCATAAATGGTGGAAAACTTATGCAAAAGACACTATTAATAGACTAAAACAATTTGATAGACTCAGGACAGACACTTTCCAATTATGTTTGACAGGGGATAGTCGTAACATTGATATTTTTGAGGAAATAAAAAAGAAGCAAAATGATTTTGGAGCAACTCTTGAAAAACAAAAAATCAAAGGTATTTTTTCCTCACCACCTTATGTAGGCTTGATTGACTACCATGAGCAACATGCTTATGCTTATGATTTATTTGGATTTGAGCGGAGAGACGACTTGGAAATTGGTCCGCTCTTTAAAGGGTAAACAAAAGATGCTCAAACAAGCTATATTAAAGGCATTTCTGAAGTTTTGAACAATTGTAAAAGATTTTTGACAGATGACTTCGATGTGTTCCTCGTAGCAAATGATAAATACAATATGTATCCCAAAATCGCTGAAAATGCTGGGATGGTGATAGTGAACCAATTCAAAAGACCTGTCTTGAATAGAACAGAAAAAGATAAAAGAGCTTATGCAGAGACGATTTTTCATTTAAAAGGAGGGAGATAATGCCTATCCCCCTTATAAAACTCGGAGATTGTCTCGACATCCTAAAAGAGTTTCCAGACAATCATATAGACTTGATTTTTACATCACCGCCTTATGCAGATAGACGAAAGACCACTTATGGAGGTGTATCTCCAGACAAATATGTCGAGTGGTTTTTGCCTATCAGCATGGAGCTACTCCGAGTTTTAAAACCTGACGGGACATTTATTTTGAACATCAGGGAAAAAGCCGAAAATGGTGAACTCTCTACTTATGTCTTGGAATTGGTTTTAGCATTGCGAAAACAGGGTTGGCTCTGGACAGAAGAGTTTATCTGGCATAAGAAAAACTCTTATCCTGGAAAATGGCCTAATCGTTTTAGGAATGCTTGGGAAAGACTTTTACAATTTAACAAGAATAAACATTTTAATATGTATCAAGATGAGGTAAAAATTCCTATTGGTAATTGGGCAACAGGTCGTCTAAAAAATCTAAGCGAGACTGATAAAATCAGAGATAATGCAAAAAATGGAAGTGGATTTGGGAAAAACATCTCAAATTGGGTTGGAAAAGAGAGTGTTTATCCAGACAATGTGCTTTATCTGTCAACAGAATGCAGCAATAAAAACCACAGCGCAGCCTTTCCTGATGCTTTGCCAGAGTGGTTTATAAGACTATTTACAAAAGAAGGTGATACCGTGCTTGACCCTTTTATGGGCAGTGGGACAACCGTTTTTGTAGCTAATAAGATGAATAGAAATGCTATTGGCATAGAAATAAAACCCGAATATTTTGAGATGGTAAAAATGGGAATGGAAAAACCAAATCAAATAATATTTAATTGGAGTTAAATACATGAGAGAACTAAAGATGAGTGATGTCATAAAATATGTAGAAGATAACATAGTATTATTTCACGAAAAAAAGCTGAAGAGCTTAGATAAACTAAAATTGTCTGATGTTTTGAAAAGGAAAAATCCTTACTTATTTAAGGCTAAGAACACTGAAACTACAGAACAGATTGTAAGAGGCATATTGGATGCTCATATCTCATCAAATGAAGAGACTATTTTTGGGGACTGGCTTGAGAATTTAGCTATTTTCATTAATAACAATGTGTATGGTGGTTGGAAATCAGGGATTCCCAATATTGACCTTGAAATTGATTATAACAACATTCGATACATCGTAACAATAAAATCCAGTAAAAATTGGGGAAATAGCAGTCAGATAAAAAAACTAAAAACTGATTTTAAAACTGCAAAAAAAACACTAAGGACAAGTAATTCAAATCTTATTATCGTTGCAGTTAATGGATGTTGCTACGGAATAGATAACAAGCCAGATAAAGGAGATTATTTTAAATATTGTGGTCAAAGGTTTTGGTCTTTTATATCTGGAAAAGAAAATCTGTATTTAGATATCATAGAACCACTTGGACACCTAGCAAAAGAAAGAAATGATGATTTTCAGGACTCTTATGTAAAGGTTATTAATCTCTTTACAAAACAATTTTCTAATGATTTTTGTAATGAGAAAGGTGAAATAGACTGGATTAAACTAGTGAGATATAATTCTGAAAAGAATGATAAATAAAAAATAAATTCCACGGAGGAAACATGAGTAGAAAAAAACTCTTTTTAATGTTGATTTTAGGTCTATTTCTAATATCAACGAATGTAATCTCAATCGAGATAGAAACTGCAGAAAGACTCTTGAATGAAGACAATCAGGATATTTTGCAACGAGGGTATGCGGCTTATAGTGAAGAAAACTTTGCAAAGGCATTGGAATATTTCTTTGATTATTGGCAGACGCAGAGAGATGATTACAATGCTTTGTATTTTATGGCATTGTGTTATAACCAGCTTAACAATCCAGAACTAGCTGGCAGATTTTTTTTGGAAGCGAAGAAAAGAACCAGAACTCAGTTTAGTAAAGAAAACTCTGAGAGAAATTTTTCAAATGTCTGGGAAGAAGAGGCTTTTCAGGTTTATCGAGATGAAGTTTTCGAGATTATAGACAGCCGAGAACGAGAACGCGGCTTTATGTCATACCACGAAATCACCTCAAAAATCAGGTATAGAACTATACTGCCTGATGATTTTGACCCTGAAAAAGAGTATCCTGTGATGATTTTTTTGCATGGTCATGGTGGAAGTCCTTTAAATAGCTCGACACTTTCAGAAGCATTTAGAGAAAATGATATTATTTTTATCATGCCTCAAGCTCCATATCCATGGGAAATAACAATCAGAAGGACTACAAATTTTAGCTGGATGATTGTTGATTTTGACGAAGGTGATTACAATGACAGCCATAGTATAGTCCTGACTCAGAACTATATCACAAGCTTAAATCACAGCCTCAGAGAGCAATACAATGTCTCATCATTTTATTTGAGTGGCTTTTCTCAAGGTGGCTATCAAACACTGAGTATCGGACTACAAAATCAAGATATTTTTGATGCTTTGATTTGTTTTGGTGGTGGATTGGCTCTCCCAGAGTTTTTAATCCCCGAAAATGGAGAAATACCTGTTTTGATAGTTCATGGCGAAAGTGATATGGTAGTCACTTTTGAGACAGGTGTTGATGCTTATGAGAGGTTGAAAGCTATGGGGTATAATATCGAGCTGTTTCCTTTTGATGGTGCTCATGAAATGAGTCATGAGATTATTGAGAAAGCTATTGAGTGGATGATGTTTAGATAGTAAATCAAAACTTGAAACAAAATCAAAAAAATATAGTTAAATTTATAAAAACAACTATACAGAGGTATAAATTATGAAACACAAGAAAATTTATCTATGGTTAGTAACCTTATTTTGCATTTTTAGTCTATGTGCAAACCAGCTCCAACTAGACTCAAGGTTACCTATCGATGAAAATGTAACGATAGGGCATTTAGAAAACGGATTAACTTATTATATCCGTCAAAACTCAACACCATTAAACTTTGCTGAACTAAGACTTGTTCTCAGTGTAGGCTCTTCTATGGAAGATGATGACCAGCGTGGAATGGCTCATTTTGTAGAGCATTCTGCTTTCAATGGTACAGAATCCTTTCCGGGCGATTCGCTACGAACATATCAAAGCTCAATAGGACTTGGTCTTGGTGGAGGTGGACTAAATGCTATGACCTCAATAGAATTTACAAGCTATGTTTTACCTAGTAGAACAGACAACAAAGAAGAACTCGATACAGCATTTCTTGTTCTCAGTGAATGGGCATCAAAGGTCACTCTCGACCATGAAGCCATAGATAGAGAACGTCTCATCGTTATGGAAGAATGGAGAATGAGTCAAAGCGGTAGGGGACGAATGATGGACAAACGAAATGAAGTTCTTTATGCAGGTTCTTTATATGCTCAACGGATGCCCATTGGGACAGCCGAAGTCATAGAAAACATACCTTATCAAAGGATAAAGGATTTTTATAATGATTGGTATCGTCCTGATTTAATGGCTGTGATAGCTGTCGGTGATTTTGAGATAGAAGAGATAAGGACACTTATTTATAAACATTTCAACGATATTCCAACTCGTGAAAACCCTAGAGAAAAGCATGAAATACTCATCCCCTTTCATGAAGAGACATTGATTGCTATCGGAAATGACCCCGAAGTGACTGATGTAAATTTTGAAATTATGTATAAACTACCTAGACTTGATATAGAAACTATGGCAGATTATAGAGATAATTTGATTTTGAGACTGATAAATACGATGATGAACAATAGATTTACAGAGATTTCTAGAAATCCTGATTCACCTATTACTGAAGCGTGGTCTTATGGGGGACAAAATTTATCTAATATCAGATCAAATTTTGTAGCAGCAGATTTAGATGAAGACCAAATTATTGAAGGCATTATCACTATAATTACCGAAATAGAAAGAGTAAAACAACATGCTTTTTACCAGTCTGAACTTAATAGAGCAAAGGATATGCTCACAGTCGGTTTTGAAAGAGCTTATCTTGGTAGAGAGACAATCCAATCAAGAGCTTTGATATGGAGATACCAAGGTCATTTTCTCTATAATTCTCCTGCTCTGAGTGAACAATTTGAACATGAAATAGCAAATATCATACTTGATTCTATCACATTAGAAGATATCGCGAACAGTTTAATTCGTTCAGAAAACACAGAATTATCTAGTTCCATTTTCGCAGACCAAAACCGCTCCGTTCTTTTATTTGCTCCGGAAAGCGTCAAAGACCAGATGCCTACAGAAGAATATATCCTTTCTTTATTTGAAACTATAGCAAATACGGAGTTAGAACTTTATCCTGAAATGGTTCTTGAAGAAGAACTTATGGCATCAATACCTAGAAGCATCAGAATCAGAAGACCAAAATACAATAGACAGCTTGATATGTGGACATGGACACTTAGAAATGGAGCAAGAGTTCATCTAAAACAAACCGATTTTAGAAATAATGAGATATTATTCAGAGCCACTCGAACTGGTGGAAATTTACTGATAGACGATGAATTATTTTTATCTGCGTTGTATTCAGAACATATCATGGCAGAATCTGGCATTGGTCCTTTCAATAGAAACATGCTCGAAAGATATTTATCAGGAAAAGATTTGAGTTTTAATGTTTCTATCGGTAACTGGGTAGAAAATATCAATGGTAGAAGCTCTATCAATGACTTAGAAACAGGAATGAAACTTTTATGGTTGCAATTCAATGAGTTGAGATATGACGAAGATGCCTTTGAAACATGGAGAAGAAAAGGGGAGTTGACAATCAGAAATGAATTAAATGATCCTCAGATGGCACATTCAGCAAAAACTATAAATGTTTTATTCAATGACCACCCTCGTTCAAGAGGTATTTTTATGACTCATGACGACTTGATGTCTATCGACCACAAAACTGCCTTCGATTTTTATCAAAGTAGGTTTGATTCTGCCAATGGTTTTGATTTTATTTTTGTAGGTGATATAAACAAAGATGATTTACATAGATACATTGCTGCTTATATAGCTACTTTACCAAGTCAAAGAGTTGATACTCGAATCATTGACAGAAATTTAAGATTCAATCAGACTTCTACCATTGAAAATATCTATCTCGGTAGTCAACAAAGCATTGTTAGACTTGCGTTTTCTAGCGATTTTACACAAAGTTTCGAAGAAAACCAGAAATACCGTGCTACCGTCGGATTACTATCTCTACTCTTACACGAATATGTTCGAGAACAGATAGGTGGAGTTTATTATATCACAGCAATACCTTTTGTGACTACAAAACCACATTCAGAGCTATCTACAAATATCCATCTCTTTTGTGACCCTGAAAGAGTTGAAGAAATCATTGAAGAAATCCTTAATGTAATCGCCACAATGAAAAATAACACCTTTGAAGATAGATATCTTGAATCTTACAAAGAAACAACTAGACAAAGAAGAATAAATGACAGCAGAACAAATAATTTCTGGCTTACAAATATAAATGATATGTTTTTGGAAGGTTATTCTCCAGAGCAAATTCTAGGAGCACAAAAACTGATTGATAATCTAACCAGAGAGGATATAGCTGAAATTGCAAATAAATACATCGATTTTGATAAGCAGCTGAGGATTATTCTTTTTCCAGAGATACATGAATAAAATACATTTCTTAACTCTATCTAATCAATAAAGGAGAACAACTTGACAGATACTCTATTGTTTACTTATTTATTTTTTCCTATTATCATCGTCATAGCACGAATTGCTGATGTTTCTTTAGGAACCTTGAGAATAATTCTTTTATCAAAAGGATATAAAGGATTGGCTCCTATCATAGGCTTTTTTGAAGTCTTTATTTGGATTTTGGTTGCAAAAAGGATTATCACTGATGTACCAGATACTTTTACATTGTCTAGTATCATTGCATATACCGCTTATGCTTTAGGTTATGCACTTGGAACATATATTGGAATTGCAATGGATAAAAGACTTTCTCTTGGTAAAGTCTTGGTTAGAGTAATACTATCTAAAGAAAACGTCAATCTTGAAACTATACTGAGAGAAAATAAATTCGGACTAACTGCCGTTGATGCAAGAGGAAAAGACGGGCAGGTTAAAATTCTATTTGTGGTTATAAACAGAACAGAACTAGACCTTGCAATCGATTTGATAAATACTCACAATCCAGGAGCTTTTTTCACTATTGAAAGCGTTCAAACAGTAAATGCAGGATATTTCTCAAAATTTGCAGACAATGATGCAGCAAGGTTCAGTAAGATGTTTTTACCTACTAGGAAGAGTAAATGACATATTTAGACACAGAGATATAAAAATCTGTGTTTTTTCCTGATTATCGAAAAATAATTGACAAAAAAGCTCTTTTAAATAAATTTGTCTAATCTTTGATTAAGGAACTAAAAAATGTCTGAGATAAATAAAGAAACAATATTAGTTATTGACTTTGGTGGACAATACAAAGAATTGATAGCTCGTTCTGTTAGAACAAATGGAGTTTATTCACAGATTGTATCTAGCGATATTTCTTTAGATGAAATAAAACTAATTAATCCTAAAGGGATCATTTTAACTGGAGGTCCCAAAAGTGTTTATGATGATAACACAATAAAGTGTGATAAGAAAATTTTTGAAATAGGTATACCAGTTTTGGGGATTTGTTATGGGATGCAATTAATGAGCTATTGTTTGGGAGGAAAGGTAAAAAAAGGTGCTGTTGGTGAGTATGGTATAGTAAATGTGATTCCAACTGATAATAAAAAATTACCTAATCCAACCTTAATTTCTTTAGGTAAAGAGTGGGGGAGACCTTTCAGGGCGCTTATGAGTCATAAAGATATAGTCACCCAATGTCCCCCTGGATTTTCCATAACTGCTTTTTCTGAAAATAACATAGCCGCAATAGAAAATAATCAAAAGAAACTATATGGAGTTCAATTTCATCCTGAAACCTCACACACAGAATTTGGCAACGAAATAATGAGGCATTTTTTGTATGTTATCTGCGGAGCAAAAGGAGATTATCACTTAGATGATTATATTGATAGAGAGATTGAAAATATTAAAAAAGCAGTCGGAAAAAATAGAGTTTTATTAGGACTATCGGGAGGCGTTGATTCGTCTGTTTGTGCTTCTTTACTTTCACGCGCTATACCGAATCAATTGACTTGTGTTTTTGTAGATCATGGTTTTATGAGACTAGGGGAAGGTCATGAAATTGAGAGAATTTTTTCTAAAAAAAAAATGAATTTTATTCGTGTAAATACTAAAGAAAGATTTTTATGCAAATTGAAAGGTATTATTGACCCAGAACAAAAAAGAAAAGTAATTGGTGAGGAGTTTATTCGAGTTTTCGAAGAAGAGGCTTTAAAACTAGGTGACATACCTTTTCTTGCACAAGGAACTATTTATCCAGACATTGTAGAGTCAGGTGATTCTGCTGGTGCCGTGATAAAAAGCCATCATAATGTAGGTTGTTTACCAAAAAATATGAAATTTTCAAAACTTATCGAGCCTCTGTCCGGTTTGTTTAAAGATGAAGTCCGTATTGTAGGCAGAAAATTGGGATTGCCAAAATCTTTAGTAGAAAGACAACCATTCCCTGGACCAGGATTAGCTATACGCATCATAGGTGAAATAACAAACGAAAAATTGGATGTTTTGAGCAAAGTCGATGCCATTGTCAGAGAAGAGATAGGTAGGTTAAAAACTAAACCAAATCAATATTTCGCAGTTTTAACAAACACTCCCTCGGTTGGAGTCAAGGGAGATGCTCGGACTTATGACCCTGTTGTAGCTATAAGAGCAGTGATAACCTCAGATTTTATGACTTGTGAATATGCTACTCTTTCTCATAAAGTTTTGGGAAAAATATCAAACCGCATAACCAGCGAAGTTTCTAGTATAAGTAGAGTTGTTTATGATATAACGGGAAAACCTCCTGCTACTATAGAATGGGAGTAAAGATAATCTATATTTGTGTAATAGACCATAAATAAAAACAGTTAGGAGTAAATTATGAGATTATTTATAATGCTTTTTTTACTTATTTTGTTGAGTTTGTCTTTGAGTTGTGTCTCAAGATATATGCCAGTAGCCCAGAATAACATCGAAGTATCAGATGAATTTGCAATATTGAGAACAGATGATGAATTAATGGCAATCAGAGTTGATTTGTGGAATGGAGAACCCCAGTATTTAACAGAGTATTTCTCATCAATGTTTGTCCGGATACAAAACAGATCAAGTTATCCAATTAGAATAATACCAACTGATTTTGCTATGATAAACGAAAATCAAATGCAATATGACTTAGTTCCCAGTGATATAGTTCTTGAAATAGCGCTTTCACACCCTTCTTTAGTTCCAGAATGGTTTTCAATTTCAGCTGAAACACAAAGAGAAAATTTAAATCGAGTAAATACTATCCGTAGAAACATTATGACTAGAGCTTTTGCTTTTGGCGAGATACATCCGGGAGCTATTAAAGAGGGAATTTTATTTTTTCCAAACCTTGATAATAAAAACCAAGAATTTACTATTTTATATAGACACAATGAGATTTTGTTTAGGAAAAATAGATAATGTCTCTCCTTGTCACCTTGAACGAAGTGAAAGGTCTCATGAATGACACGAACTAAATTTGAAGTTATATATCAGATAAAAAAGAGGTAAATATGATTGAAATTTTAGGTGATTTTAAAAGAACCCACTATTGTGGGGATTTAAACAGCTCATTCAACGGAACTGAAGTTACATTAATGGGTTGGGTTAATAAAAGACGTGATCTAGGTGGTTTGATATTTATTGATCTGCGTGATATAAAAGGGATAGTGCAATGTGTTTTTCATCCTCCAGCTACTTCCCAAGAGAATCCAAATGATATAAAAAATGAGATTGATATTTATGAAAAAGCAAAGGATGTCCGCAATGAATATGTACTTGCTATCAGAGGAAAGGTAGCGCCGCGAGACACAAAAAATCTTAATAAAAATATGCCTACTGGTGAAATAGAGGTCATTGTCAATGCAATAAAAATCTTAAATGTCTCAGAACCTATGCCTATCCAACTTAATGAAAATGTCATGGCTGAAGAAGATTTGAGACTTCAGTATAGGTATTTAGACCTAAGAAGAGAAAAACTTCAAAAAAATCTTATCATTAGACATAAAATGGTCTACAAAATAAGAGAGTTCCTTTATCAAAAAGATTTTTCTGAAATTGAGACACCCATCCTCATGAAAAGCACTCCTGAAGGTGCTAGAGATTATTTAGTTCCAAGTCGTGTCCATCCAGGGAAGTTTTTTGCTTTACCTCAATCACCTCAGATTTATAAACAATTATTAATGATAGGTGGCATGGATAGGTATTTTCAGATAGCTCGCTGTTTCAGAGATGAAGATTTGAGAGCAGATAGACAACCTGAATTTACTCAATTGGATATCGAGATGAGTTATGTAAATCAAGAGGACATATTAAACATTATGGAAGAGCTTTTTAGATATGTGTGGAAAGAAACTATTAATGTAGAAATCCCTATTCCTTTTCCGAGATTTACTTATCAAGAAGCAATGAATAAATACGGCAGTGATAAACCAGATATACGTTTTGGTTTAGAACTTCATAACATCACCCATCTATTTGATAAAACAGAGTTTGAGGTATTTAAAAAAGCTATCGAAAATAAATTTTCTATTCGTTGCATCGTGGTTCCAAATTGTGCTAATTTTACAAGAAAGCAAATAGACGGTTTAACAGATTTAGCCAAACATCTCGGTGCAAAGGGACTTGCTTATACAAAGATATTGAATAATACTCTCGATTCAGGTATTGCAAAATTCCTTTCTGAAGATGAAAAAAATCAAATTATCAAATTTTTAAATGTTTCAGAAGGTGATCTCATTCTTTATGCAGCTGACTCAGATAAACTATCTTTTAAAGTCCTTGCCGGTATCAGAAATCAAATAGCCAAAGATTTAAATCTTATCAACAACAACGATTTTGCTTTTTGCTGGATTACAGATTTTCCTTTATTTGACTACAATGCAGAAGAAAATAGATGGGAGCCAGCCCACCACATGTTCACATTACCCAAGGATGAGCATTTATGCTTTCTTGACGAACCAACAAAATATGGAGAAATTCAGGGACAACTATATGATATGGTTTGCAATGGTATGGAGTTATCATCTGGTAGCATTAGATGCCATTCTCTTGATATTCAAAAGAAAATATTTAATGTTCTTGGTTTTGAAGAAAAAGACTTACATGATAGATTTGGATTTTTCTTAAATGCCTTAAAATATGGGACACCGCCACATGGAGGAATAGCTCCCGGTATTGATAGAATGGTTATGCTTTTGACCCAAGCTGAGTCGATTAGAGATGTTATTGCCTTTCCCAAAACTTTAAAGGCTGTTGACTTAATGAGTCAAGCACCAGCAGAGGTCTCAGAAAGACAGATGCAGGAACTAGGGCTGAAATTTAGATAATGAGAAAAATAGCTATACTTTCTAGTGGTAAAAGCAGAGGATCAAATTTTCTTGCGATTTATGACTATATAAAGATAAAAAGTCTGCCAATATCTATTGAATATCTCATTGTTACAGACAAATCTGCACCTATTGTTAAAATTGCTTTAGACAGAGGAATTGCAATAAAATATTTTGAAGAATCAAAGAAAAAAATAAATGATTTCTTGTTAGATATTATTACTCAAAACCCTGTAGATTTGATAGTTTTAGCTGGTTTTATGAGAAAACTTAGTTCGGCTTTTTTTCAAAATATAAAAATTGTCGTCATTAATGTTCATCCTGCTTTACTACCAAAATATGGTGGAAAAGGGATGTATGGCATGAATGTTCATAAAGCAGTATTTGAGGCAGAAGAAAAAGTCTCAGGAGCTACTATTCATATTGTTGATGAACTTTATGACAATGGCTTTATTCTTTGTCAAAAAGAATGTGATATTTCAATGTGTAAATCTCCAGATGATATCGCTAAGATTGTTTTAAGGATAGAACACGAGATTTATCCAAAAACTATTGAAAAAATTCTTTTTTCTGAAATTTAAAGGTAAGTGTTTAAATGCCAACTACAAAAAAGAGAATACTTGTCATAACCACGGGTGGAACAATAGCTATGAAATACGAAAAAGATACGGGTGTTGTTCCTTGCAATGAATTAATGGAGTTTTTAAAATCCTTTTCTCAATTGAGCGAGGTTGCAGATATTGATGTATATGAGTTTTCCAATATTCCTAGTCCTCATATGACACCAGAAATGATGTTTAATTTAGCTAAATATCTTGATGATATCATTGAATCATCTAATGGAGATACACAGTCTCTTCAAATTTCTGACTATGATGGAGCTGTCATTACACATGGTACTGACACCCTTGAAGAAACTGCTTTTTTGCTTGATTTAGTATTAACTACTAGAAAACCTGTAGTCTTAACTGCAGCTATGAGAAGTGGCAATGACATTGGTTTGGATGGACCAAGAAATATTATTGGTGCTGTCAGAGTTGCAGCTCATGCAAACTCTATAGATAAAGGTGTGTTAGTTGTTATGAATGACGAAATTCATACTGCTCGCGATGTATTAAAAGCTGACACTGGAAGAGTAAATTCTTTTGAATCGCCCGGATATGGTGCTATTGGATATGTTGATACTGACGATGTGATCTATCATCGACAGATTTTGGTTAGAGAAAATGTTTGGACAGATAAAATTAATTCAAATGTTGACTTGATAAAAGCCACTTCTGGAATTGATGACAGATATATTCGTTCTTCTATTGAAAATGGTGCCGCTGGTATAGTTATTGAGGCTTTTGGTAAGGGAAATTTACCACCTAACATGATTCCGTCAATCCAAAAAGCGATTTCATTAAATATTGTTGTTGTTGTTGTTTCAAGAGTGAATACTGGAAGAGTTTTACCTGAATATGGATATTTAGGGGGGGGGAAAGATTTAGAAAATTATGGGGTGATTTTAGGGGGAGATCTAAAGGGACCAAAAGCTCGTATCAAACTAATGTGCCTATTAGGAAAATATGATGATGTTGATAAGATAAAAAAATTCTTTTAGGATTTGTCACCCTTTGTTAGGGGGGGCAGGGGGTAATGCTTGCAACTTAGCGGGATTTTATTTCTTAGTGCCAATCTCCGATTGGCTTTTTATACGAGTTTATGGCAATCGGAGATTGCAACTACAGGTTTTTAAACAACTTAAGTTGATAGCATTGGAGCAGGGTGAGAATTTTGAAGTTACAGGTTACCATGATAAATCGATACTTTTAATAAAATTTTCCATAAAAAATAAGGGGATTACATATTTTGCTTGACAGATAAGCTTTTTTATTTTTTTTGGTAAAATCAATAAAAAAAATCAATATTTGGAGTGAAAATGGTTAATAAAAAACGATCAATTTACTTTTTTTTAATGCTTTTTGTAGCATTATTTGTCAGTTCGTGTAGTACAGACAAATCGACAGAGTTGCCCCCGGAGACAGCTGCGGTGACGATACTTTTGTCCACATCAGATGGAGGTTCAGCTATCGGGGCTACGGTTTTATTGGAAAATCACAACGCAGTGGATAGATATCAGCTAACTGCTACATCGTCAGAGGTTGTATTTCCGGAAATAGTTTATGGGACATATAATTTGATAATTCGTCATATAGGTTATGTAGATTATATCCAAGGTCCTTTTGCAGTCCAGTCAAATTCTACTACCCGTTATACAACTCTTATGTCTAACGAAGGTGATTTACTAACTGGGACATTAAGCATTGCTCTATCAACTGACAATCAAGGCTCAGTTGTTGGCGCAGCAGTGCGTTTGAATCATCAAAATGGTGTAAATAATTACTTCCAAACTGCTACAGGTAATACAGTAGTATTCTCTGAAGTAACATATGGAATTTATGAAGTAGTGGTCGAACATATTGGCTATAAAAATTTTGTTTATAGCCCTATACTAGTTCAAACCACCTCAGTAAATCATGCAATTGAGCTGATTTCAGACGGAACAGAACCACCTCCTCATACAGCTATTGTCAACATCAATCTTTCAACAAATGATGGAGGTTCTGTTATAGGTTCGATCATATTACTGGAAAACCATGACGGCGTGACCTCATACCACCAGTCTGCTGCTGGTTCAGATGTTGTCTTTACAGGAGTAAATTATGGAACCTATAGCGTTATTATACGACATACAGGTTACAACGACTATATCCATAGTCCTTTTCTAATCCAATCAAGCACAGTAAATCATGCAGCAATCCTAGTTTCTGCTGGTGATTTAACATCAACAGTAACTATACATCTATCAACTGATGATGGAGGTTCAGTTATGTGGGCATTAGTCATATTAGAAAACCATAATGGCATAAATACATACACGAGAACAGCTACTAGCGATGTATTAACATTCGTGGACATTCCTTTTGGAATTTATACTTTGATAGTCAATCATACCGGTTATGAGAGCTATTCATTTAATCCTCTAAATGTAGATTCAAGTAGTATCAGCCATTCATTAACCCTAATCTCAGAAGGTGGTGGTGATTTAACGGCAAGTGTTAGAATAAATCTCTCCACAAGCGATGGAGGTTCTATATTTGGTGCTAATGTAAAGTTAGAAAATCAAAACGGAACAGAGATTTATCAACAAACCGCCACAAATTCAGAAGTACTCTTCTCTGAAGTAGTTTATGGCACTTATAAAGTGAATGTTTTACATACAGGTTATCAAGAATATACTCATAACAATCTGATTGTTGAGTCAGAATCTGTAGAACATGAAGTATATCTTGTATCAACCAGCATAGGTATTGGTGATAAAATCACTTTTGGAATTTATGATTGGGTTGTCCTTGATATACAAGATGGTAAGGCATTGATAATGTGTGAAAATCTCACAGAACAGCGTCTTTATCACCATACCAATACTGAGGTTACATGGGAAAGTAGTAGCCTTCGCGCGTATTTAAATGGAGAATTTTTTAATTCTGCTGCTTTCAGTAATAACGATAGATCTCGTATAGTTGAAGTAAACAATATAAATGGAAACAATCAATGGTATGGGACAAATGGCGGTGCCAATACAAACGACAGGATTTTCATTCTGAGTGTAGCTCAGGTAGTTCATTATTTTGGAGATAGTGGACAATTGGATGACAGGCCTTTGGGTGTATGGTATATTGATGATCAATTTAGCCAGAATCGTATAGCGACATTAAATGCCACCCCGGCCTCATGGTGGTTGCGTTCACCTGGCGATAATCAGCTTCGAGCTATATATGTGCACCATGCAGGCAATATTTTTATGGATGGTTATAATGTAAGTAGCGAAAGCCTCGGGGTTCGCCCAGCATTATGGTTGGAATGGTAGTTTTTTATCTAATTTGCACTATAAATAATTATTTTTTCAGATTTTTTAAAAAGCTGTATATAAGTAGTTTTCAGACTTTTTTAGTCGATTTTTTAAAAAATAATTGACAAAAAAGAGAAAAAAAAATTATTTGTTCAAGATTAATTTTAATAGAAAGGAGTAGAGGATGAAAACTCTGACACCAAAACCTTGTGATATCAAGCGGGGTTGGTATTTGATCGATGCTTCAGAGCAGACTTTGGGTAGATTATCAACAAAGGTTGCTCACATACTTAAAGGGAAAAACAAGACCTATTATGTTCCGCATTTGGATTGTGGAGATTTTGTCATTATAATCAATGCAGACAAGGTAGTTTTGACAGGTAGTAAAGAGCTTCAAAAAGAATATCAAAGTTATAGCGGTTATCCAGGTGGTTTGAAAAGGATCCCATATAAGCGGATGTTATCAGAACGACCTGAAAATGTGATATTCAAGGCAGTTAAAGGTATGTTGCCCAAGAATTCATTGGGACGACAAATGATTAAGAAACTAAAAATTTATATTGAGGACACACATCCACATAGTGCTCAAAAGCCGGAAATGTTGTCTGTATAGGAGGAAATTGAATGCTATTTTTTGATGCCGTAGGAAGAAGAAAGACTTCCGTAGCAAGAGTGATAATCACTCCTGGAACTGGAAAACGTATCATCAATACATTGCCTATGAAAAAATATCTTGCCAGAGAAATATTGGAAATGGTTGTTGAACAGCCTTTTGAGATAGTTCAAATGGGTGATAAATTTGACTTAAAAGTCAATGTATTTGGTGGTGGTTTATCAAGTCAAGCAGGTGCTATCCGTCATGGAATAAGCAGAGCTTTGGTTAAATTTGATGAAACTCTTAAACCAGCTTTAAAAGCGAGAGGTCTATTAACTCGTGATCCAAGAATGGTTGAAAGAAAGAAACCAGGAAGACCTAAAGCTCGTAAAAGATTCCAATTCTCAAAACGTTAATTTAGAGTGAGAAATGTGACAATCGTCCATAATAAATCCCGAAAAAATAGGGAGTACAATGCAATGCGGAGTTGCAAGGCGGTGTTTTCAAAAGAAATTCACTATGTCGTTTTATATATTTGCTAACTATTTATGGTTACTGCTAGATATTTAACCCCACAGAAGATAGAATTATGAAAACTGAATTGCGTATATCTGCATTGTTAAAAAAAACCGTAAACATGATAATTTTGGTAGAAAGTGATAAATTTGAATTTTCGGATAAAACACTGAGGAAAAAAAAAATTAACTCTACCAACCTTAGAAGGAGATTATTTTTATGTCAGTAGTGACAATGAAACAATTGCTTGAAGCAGGGGTTCATTTCGGTCATCAGACCCATAAATGGAATCCCAAGATGAAAAAATATATATTTATCAAGAGAAATGGTATTCATATTCTTGATTTAAAACAAACCGTTGATGCTATCAATACAGCATACAATCAGGTTAAAATAGTTGCCGGTAGAGGAGAACAAGTTCTCTTCGTTGGAACAAAAAAGCAAGCACAAGAAGCTGTGAAAGAAGCTGCAATCAAATCAAATTCAAACTATGTGAATTTTCGTTGGTATGGTGGAATGCTCACAAATATGTCAACAATCCGCCGAACAGTAGAAAAAATGACATATTACGAACAAATAGTCGAAGACGGAACGATAAATTCCTACACAAAACTCGAGCAAATCAAGATGAGAAGAGAATATATCAAGATAGAACGTTCTTTAGGTGGAATCAGAAAAATGGATTCTTTACCGGGTGTAGTTGTTGTAGTAGACACAAATTATGAGCATATAGCAGTGCATGAGGCCCGTCTCTTAGGTATTCCAATCATAGGCATGGTAGACACAAATTGCAACCCTGATGTAGCCGACTTTGTAATTCCTTCAAACGATGATGCTATCCGAGCAATCGATTTGATAATAGGAATAATGGCTCAAGCAGTAGTTGATGGTAGACAAACCTTGATGGAAGGTGCTTATGATTATGTAGACAAGACCATTCCTATAATGGATGTTGCTATTGGAGAAGCTTACCATATCGAAGAAGAGATAGATATCGAGAGTTTAATTAAAGACATAAATCTAGAAACAAAGGATTAAATGTTTTAATTTTGATGAATAACAAAATTATAAACAATCCACAACTTATTTCAAAATAAGGAGAAATTAATGGAAATTAACGCAAAATTAGTTAAAGAACTAAGAGATAAAACTGGTGCAGGGATGATGGACTGCAAAAAGGCATTACAACAATGTGAAGGCGATTTAGAGAAAGCGACAAATTGGCTTCGAGAAAAAGGAATAGCAAAGGCTATATCAAAATCAGATAGAGATACAAAAGAAGGCAGGATTTACTCATATATTCACACCAATTATAAAATAGGTGTGCTTGTAGAAGTCAATTGTGAAACAGACTTTGTGGCAAAAAATGAACAATTTGAGGCTTTATGCAAGGATATAGCAATGCACATAGCTGCTTCAAACCCACTGGCAATTAAACCAGAGGACCTTTGTCAAACCTTTATTGAAAATGAAAAAGAGGTTTTCAGAAATAAAGCTATTAATGAAGGCAAACCGGATTCTGTAGTTCAAAAAATAGTTGATGGACAAGTCCAAAAATTATATAAAGAAAATTGCTTGATGATGCAGGAATTTGTTAAAGATCCAAATAAAACAGTCCAAGAAATGATAGCAGAGGCAATAGCGACTATCGGAGAAAACATCCAGATAGCTCGTTTTACAAGATACATGCTTGGAGAAAATTAAACATACCATCACTTCCCACCACCTCACACACCGCTAGCGGTATGTGAGTGGTGGGAGCGGGTGGTTTTTGAAATCTGTTTACATATATCGTATTTCTAATAGCAAACTTTTGAACCTCTCTAACAAAGAGAGGTAAAGTTAAGAGTTTGCTTCCATGAGAGCAGCAAGAAGTGACCTCAAAAAAACGCTTAGGAGGACATAGTTTCAATGCGTTTGATTTTAAAGTTGAGTGGCGAGTTTTTGTCAGGCGATAAAGGTTTTGGTTTTGATGATGCTATCCTTGACCAGCTGACAGATGATATAATCGAAGTTGAAAACTTGGGTTATGAGATTGGAATAGTTCTCGGAGGTGGCAATTTTTTTCGTGGAAAAGAACTTGCGATGATAGATAGAGCAGCAGCAGACAATGTAGGAATGTTGGCAACAATCCAAAATGCTCTTGTAGTATCAGAAGTTTTGAGACAGAAAAATCGACAAGTTGAAGTTTATTCTGCCTTTCCCATAGATAAAATTGCTAAATATTTTACATATCAGAGCGCCGAAAAAGCATTAAAAATAAAAAAAATATGTTTTTTTAGCGGTGGAACAGGAAACCCTTTTTTCACTACTGATACTGCTGCAATTCTCAAAGCTATCGAATTAAATTGTGATATTGTCTTGAAAGGGACAAAAGTTGATGGTGTCTATTCTGATGACCCCAAAATAAATCATAAGGCAGTTTTTATACCTAAAATATCCTATATTGAAGTTTTACAAAAACAATTAAATATAATGGATATGACTGCTTTTTCTCTTGCACGAGATTATAAAATCCCGATAAGGATTTTTAATGTTACTAAAAAAGGTAATATAAAAAAGTCGCTGTTAGAAAGCGGTGTAGGAACAAATGTGTGCGAATAAAATATAAAGGAGACATTAATGACAGAAGTTTTAAAACAAATTGAAGAAAAAATGGAAAAATCGTTTGAATCAATGATTCATCTGTTTAGTAAAACAAGAACTGGGAGAGCTAGTGCTTCAGTGTTGGACGATATAAAAGTAAATTATTATGGTGCTCCAACTCCAGTTAAACAACTATCAAATGTGAATATTCCGGAACCAAGAATGATTACTATACAACCATATGATAAAACAACCCTTGGGGAAATCGAAAAGGCAATATTAGCTGCAAATCTTGGTATCACTCCTGAAAACGATGGTAATATAATCAGGCTTCCTTTTCCAGCTCTTACCGAAGAAAAAAGAAAAGATATCGTAAAACAAGTAAAAAAACTAGCTGAAGACACGAAAGTAGCAATTCGAAACATCAGAAGAGACCAAAATGAAATAGTCAAAAAAATGAAAAAGGATAGCGAAATAACTGAAGATCAAGAAAAAAAAGCATTAGACGAAATCCAAAAATCAACTGATAAATGGATTACCAAAATTGATGAGGTTACTAAAAATAAGGAAAAAGAGATTTTAGAAGTTTAGGTAGTCATGATGTTTTCAAACAATATACGCATAATTTATATGTATACAGTGTGTTTTATCACCTTAATGATGGCAATAGGTGGTATCATAGCCACAGTAAGTAGCTTGGCAAATCTTTATTTTCCTGATGTTCCGATTCATTATCAGATGTCCGAGCCAGAAGAGTTTAGGTTGGCTGAAGCGAGAATAGAAAATCAACGGATCAGAAGCATAAGAAATATTTTTAACTCTTCAATAGTATGGATAATAGCGATTCCTGTATTTACATTACACTGGAAGCAGATACCCAAGGATGAGATTACCCTTGATTGCAATGATTAGTATTATTTTCTTTTTAGTTTTTATTATATTAATAATTTTACTAATATCGAAAATATTTAGAAGAAACAAAGATAATTTTGCTAGATCTATCAGATTGTTTTACATGTATTCAGTCCTTTGCATAACATTATTTCTAAGTATTGGAGGAATGATTTTTGCGTGGACAAATATAGTAAATATAATGTTGCCAGAACAAAATATTTCTTCTTATTCTCCTATCAACAAAGATTTACATTTAATTAATCAAAGAAATTCTTCAATACGGGGTTTAATCACATCTCTTACATCAGTAGCTGTTGGAATGTCTGTTTTTTACTATTACAAGAAAAAAGTGAAACGAAAATAAGGCATTTATTATGATGCATATGTAGTTTTTAACATAGAGATACTGAGAACCTAGTGCATACCAGCAAAGTGAAAACTACAAAAAATATCTACATTTCCCCGTGTGTTCTCAAAATCTTTTCTATAACTGCTTTTAAAGTGAGGTATACATAAAGCAATGGCTATTCAAAAGAGGATAGAATATTTAATTAAATATTTAAATCAACAAAATCATCTTTATTATGTTGAAAGTAAGCCAATTATATCAGATGCTGAATATGATATATTATATAGTGAATTGAAGGATTTAGAGGAACGTTATCCAGAGTTTTTATCATCAGATTCCCCCACTCAAAAAGTTGGTTCTGACATTGATACTGCATCACAAGGTAACGAAAATAGATCAGATATAACCACTAATAAACATTTACAGAGGATGTATAGTTTAGAAAATGCGTTCTCGTTTGCTGATATTGAGTCTTTTTTAAATAAAATAATAAAAGAAACAGCCACTTCAACTTTTCCAGAAATCTGTCTTGAACACAAAATAGATGGTGTATCAATCAATCTTTTATATGAAGGTGGGATACTAAAACAAGCATTGACCAGAGGTGATGGAATATATGGCGAGATAGTCACAGAAAATGCTTTGACTATAAAGGATATCCCACAAAAAATATCTTTTACTGGAATCTTAGAGGCTCGTGGTGAGATTTATTTTTCTTCAGAGGACTATGAGCATCTTAATAAAGAAAGAGAAAAAAATGGAATGAAATTGTTTGCTAATCCAAGAAATGCAGCTTCTGGTACTTTGAAGCTGAAAGATAGTAAACATGTAGCTGATAGAGGATTACGAGCTTTTATATATGGAGTTGGGCATTTTGAAAAAGAAAAAATGAAATGGATAAGCGAGGATGACAAAATTCTTCATTCTGCGAATATTGAAACATTAAAAAGTCTTGGTTTTAGGATAAATCCTCATTATATTGTAGCAAAAACATTTAGAGAAATTAGTGACTTTTGCGAAAAATGGGAAAAAGAGCGATATAATCTTGATTATGAAATAGACGGAATTGTATTGAAAATTAATAATTTATCATTACAAGCAGAACTTGGTTTTACATCCAAAAGTCCTAAATGGTCTATAGCTTATAAATTTAAAGCAGAAGAAAAAACTACAATTCTGAAAGAAGTAGTTTTCCAAATAGGCCGGACTGGTGCAATAACTCCAGTAGCCATACTTGAACCAATAGCAATATCTGGGTCAATTGTCTCAAGAGCAACTCTCCATAATGCTGATGAAATAGATAGGTTGAATCTAAGAATAGGTGACACAGTGAAAATCATCAAATCTGGTGAAATTATACCTAAAATAATAGCTGTAACAGAAGAGAGTGGCGGAGAGTTGGTTATATTTCCCAAAAATTGCCCTATATGTGGGGGAAATCTTGTAAAAGAGGTAGGAGAAAAATCACAATCTGCAAATTATGTTAGCTATCAGAAAAGTGAAGAGGATGATTGTTCGCAGGATAATGAGATTGGCTTTGAAAGTTTAACAGTTGATGAAATGGAAGTCCGTACATCAGTGAAAATAGGAGCAATCCATTATTGTGAAAATTTCAATTGTCCAGCTCAAAGACATAAAAGATTAGAGCATTTTTGTTCTAAAGATGCCATGAATATAGAAGGCTTAGGAGAGGCAGTTTTATCACAGTTGCTTGAAAATAAGCTGATAGACAGTATCGATAGTATATATCAGATAGATTTTGAAGCTTTTTCTAAATTGGAAAAACAAGGCTTGAAATCAGCAGAAAATTTGAAAATTTCTATAGAAAACTCCAAAAATAGAGATTTTGAGAGATTTATATATGCTTTAGGAATTAAGCATGTTGGACAAAAAATATCAAAGGTTTTATCAAGAAAATTTCATAATATCGACAATCTTATTGCAGCTGATATAGAGACTTTAAAAAACATCAATGAGGTAGGCGAAAAGATAGCAAAATCCGTGTATGCTTTTTTTAAAGATACAGAAAATCTTTCACTAGTGGATAGGTTGAAAACAATTGGTTTGAATACTAGTAAATCTGATATAGAAGAAATCAAAGATACATTTAATGGCAAAAAATTTGTTATAACAGGCACTTTTACTAATTTATCCAGAGATGAAATGACTGCCTTAATAGAAAAACATGGAGGTACAGTTTTGTCTTCTGTGAGCAAGAACCTAGATTATCTCATAGTAGGTGAGAAGGCTGGAAGTAAATTGGAAAAAGCAGAAAAATTTCCGACAATAGAAATATTAAATGAAGAGAAATTTTTAGAGATGATACAATGAAATATACTAAAATCTACATAAAATTAGATAATGATACCTCCTGATATACTTATCCGAATAATCGGAATTTTGATAGGAATTTTTTTAGGTTTTTTAATTAAATCAAAGATCCTTGAAAGATATTTTTTATGGGAAACTATCAAACCATTTTTATTATGTCTGTTTGTCATAACATTTATTATGATGCTCGATAGATTGATGGATTTGATGAACTTAATACTTGAAAAACAACTTGATATTATTACGATCATCAATTTATTCGCTTTGAGTTTTCCATTTATTTTTGCTTTGTCAGTACCAATGGCAGTCTTGACATCTACAATCATGGCGTTTGGTAGGATGTCAGTCGACAAGGAATTGACCGCTACAAAATCAACGGGTATCAATGTTTTGAGAATGACAGGTTTATTAATGATATTTATGATGATTATAGCGGTGGGAATGGCTTATTTCAACGATTATATCCTACCTGAGACAAATCATTTACTTAAAAATGTATTGATCAAAGTTAGTTATAGAAAGCCAATAACTGCAATAAAACCGGGTACATTTACAACGATGAACAATCTAACAATTTTTGCTCGTGAAAGAACTGATGAAGCTCTTTATGATTTATTGATATTCAATTTAGAAAATGTTCGCTTTCCGCAGACAATATTTGCTAGGCGCGGAGAAATTTACTTAGATCCGCAGACAGATAGACTCCAAGTCATTTTATATGATGGTGAAATGCATGAGCGTGATGTTGCAGAAGCTGAACAGTACCAAATAGGCACTTTTCAGAGATACACACTTTTTTTAGAAAATATGGGTTTTGGCGAGGATGACACCTCAACTGATTACAGAGGTGATAGAGAAATGACCTCATTACAAATGAGAGCTTTGTATAATGAAAGAAAACAAGATGTTGAAAACCTAAATAATGAGATAGCAAATTTTCAAAAAATTTTGGATGAATTGCAATCTGGTGAGGGAGAATTGCCTACAGAAGAAATATCAGAACGAGTCTTAGGTGACGATTTTCATAGATTGTTGATTCAGGATAGCTTAGATAATGCCGAAGCTCTCCCTTTGGTTCATAATATTCAAGAGATGGGAGAAGAAACTGAGTCACAAAACAAGGGAGAGATTGCTCATTTGGGCTGGTATGAAGGTATGGACAATGTAGAATTTCATTTAGGAAGAAATGTTACTCAGCAATCTTCAATAGGTTCCAGAAGGTCCCAAACAACTCCTCCGAGAAACAGAAATGAAGAAATTAGAAGATATACAGTTATGATAAACCTTAGGCAGTCGCAAAAATCTGAAATAGAAAGACAAATGCGAAGATATCAGGTCGAAATGCACAAAAAATATTCATTGGGAGCAGCCTGCTTTGTAATGATGTTAGTTGGAGTGGCAATAGGGATAATGACAAAAACAAGTGGTTTAGGGGTATCGTTTTCCTTTAGTTCTTTAATATTTGTAATATATTACATATTTCTTGTTATGGGAGAAGAATTTGGCAATAAAGGAACAATAAACCCAATATTTTCAATGTGGTTTCCGAGTTTATTTTTCTTCTTCGTAGGTTTATTTTTGCTTTATATAGCGAAAAGAGAAAAGAGATTTGATGTGATGATGATATGGATTTGGATAAAAACATTTTACAGCAAAAAAATCAAAAATAAATTTAAAAGAAAAAAGAAAGAGTTGATTAGATAGGAGCAAAAATGCGTGTTTTAGATAAATATATAGTTCGACAATATATTACGAGTTATTTAATAATTTTAATATCATTTTCTGTTTTATTTATTGTGATCGAAGTATTTGATAGATTACCGAGAGTTTTGCGCCATACTTCAGATTTTTGGTTGATAGCTCAATATTTTTTATTAAGAGTTCCCTATTTATTTGTTCTAACATCACCAGTAAATGTTTTACTAGCAGGTCTGTTTTTAATGAATAGTTTATCAAAATACAACGAGTCTATAGCTATCAGAGCTGCAGGGATAAGTATTTTTAGGATGATAACGCCGTTATTAATTATCGGAATTTTTATAAGTGCTATAGTAGCGCTTTTTGGAGAATATGTCATGCCCAAAGCTAATACTCGTCAGAACTACATTTACAATGTTGAGATGAGACAGCGTGAGGTAGAAGATATCCGAATTAGGTCAAACATATATTATTCAGACGATAGGTTTATTTATTTCATAGGATTCTTTGATGGGTTTCAAAATAGAAAACGGATTATTGATATAACTCAGCTTGATTCTGACAATAGAATTATAAGAAAGATACAAGCCAATGAAGCAATCTGGAATGGAGAAGATTGGGAATTTGTAAATACTCATATCCGTGATTTTGATGATTCTGAACTGATAAATTATGCTTTTTTTCAGAACATAGTTTTACCTTATATCTCAGTCACGCCTTTAGATTTTATCAAAAGTGGAAAATCTCCAATGCAAATGAATTATATGGAATTAAGCGAATATATTGAAAGGTTGCAAAGAATCGGAGACAAACATCATAGAGAGCTAATAGACTTGTACATGAAAATCTCTTTTCCATTGGCAAATTTTATCATTTTATTATTTTGCGTTCCGATGGCTACTGCTTCAATGAGGTCAAAAGGACGGGGAATACTATTTTTGCTTGGATTATTCATTTGTTTTTTGTATCTTTTAGTTTTAAGAATTTTTCAAAGTTTGGGATACAATGAGATAATTTATCCATTAACAGCTGTTTTAATGCCACATATTATATTTTTTTCATTAGGAGTGTTTTTTGTGATAAAGGCTGAGATTTAACACAATATGAGGTTGTCGCATAATCTAATATTTTGTCATTCTGAACTTCGAAGCTATTATGATTTAGTAAAAAATATTGAAACTAATTTCTGAAAATAGTGAGATTTTTTCCACTTTATCTTCTGGATGATTTTGCTTTCTTAAATTCCTATTTTTCTTCTACCTCAAAATCCTGCCAAGGAAACCTTCTAAACGAGTTTCTATCGAACTGGTCAACTATTTCTTTTTTCCCATAATAATATGGTCTTTCTTGCTCATCAACCATCATTATTACGATTTCGTCTATACTAAACAATTTACAAAAAAACTCATTAAAGTTTTTTATCTCGTTTTCTTTTCCGATATATTGTCTACTAAGCCAGACAACAATCAACTTGATTTGGTCAATATTCATGGGTGCTATTCTGTAGTGTCTCATTAGTTTACCTCCAATTATGGTATTTTAATAGATTTAAAACATTTAATAGTGATCTTTTTCATATCCACTAAGGTATTAAAATTTTAATATTCCTTAAATTTTCATTGTGTTCAAAAAATATTTCTATTCTTTTATTCGGTAGAAAATCTTGTATCAATTCGGGCCACTCTACAATAGTTATACCTTCATTTACCCTGTCCAAAATTCCCAGTTCTATAGCTTCATCCGCAGAAGACAATCTATAAAGGTCATAATGATAAATTTTATATTTGCCTAAATATTCATTGAGCAAAACATAAGAAGGACTGTTGACAATAGACTTTACTTTTAAGAATTTACATAGTTTATTTACAAAATATGTTTTACCAGCACCGAGTTCACCATAAAGAAGGATAATATCACCAGAAACTATAGTCCCAGCAATATTTCGAGCTATATTCTCGGTCCCTTTTTTATTAAGGCTTGTATGTTCTATCATCTTCGTAAACCAGATTTTACCTACATAACAAAGGTATGTTGTTTAAGTATTTAATATTTAGTTTTTTACTAACAATCCCTCGTTCTCTTCAAGTTTTTTTTGTTTCTCTTTTATCTGAACCTTTATCGATTCTAAATCGGCATCTTGAAAATACACAGCCATTTTGTAATTCAATTCCTTGACAGAACAATTGAAAAACACGCACATTTTCTCGAAATGTTGTTTAACAAAAATATCTTTTATAGAATCAGGCTTTTTGTTTTTTTCTTTTTCATCTTTTACTTTTTCACGCAATTCTGGTGTTGCAAGCAATTTTGCTTCTTCTATCCAAAATTCTGCAACACCGAGATCAGTGTCTTTGACAAAAGGTTTGATCATATTCAATCTGTCAAAACCAATTTCTTTCATAGATTCTTCATCTACATCAAGTTCTTCCATGTAAAGCTCGTAGGTATCTATGAGTTTACTCGCAAATGAAGATGCCATGTTATACTCTTTTTCAATAAATTCTTTGAAATTTTTATAACCTCTGACTTTGAATAGATTTGTTCTCTTTATATGAGATAGTAATTCACCAAAAGCCACAAAATTTTCTTGCATCTTGTTGATAAACTTTCCAATCTCTGTAAATTTCTCTTCAGGTGAAACCTTGTTAAAATCAAATTCTTCCATTTTTACCTCCCATTGGATTTTCTATTTTATTTTATAACTTATTACTCTTCATTAATTGGATAATAAATCTGTTCCATACTAGGAAAGTGACCTTCCTTTACTTCAGAAACAAATCTCTTTATTCCTTCTTCAATAAAAACCTTTGTATCTGAATATTGTTTCACAAATTTTGGTGTCATTTTACTTAATCCTAGTAAATCATGCCAAACTAAGACTTGTCCATCTGTATATCTGCCAGCACCTATGCCAATGACTGGTATTCCAACCTCTTTTGAAATAGCTTTTCCTAATTTTTCAGGGACACATTCTAAAACAAGCATAAAAGTGCCAGAGTCTTCTAAATGTTTAGCTTCTTTTATTATGCAATCTTGAGCTTTATCGCTTTTACCTTGAACACTATATTGACCAAACTTGTTGATGGACTGCGGAGTCAAACCTAAATGAGCGCAGACAGGAATTTCACAATCGAGCAATGCTTTTATTGTATCTAGCCTACTTTGAGAAGCACCTTCAATTTTTACCGCATTTGCTCCAGTTTCTATCATTATCCGAGCAGCATTAGCTTTCGTTTCCTTGAGAGTTAAATGATAGCTCATATAGGGCATATCAACCAATATAAAAGTTTCCATTGCTCCCTTTCGAACAGCTTTTGCATGATAAATCATGTCCTGTAGAGTTACATCGATTGTTGTTTTGTTTCCTTGTATTACCATCCCTAAACTATCACCTACAAGTATGATGTCTACATTGCTTTGCTCTGCTATATGTCCTGAAATGTAATCATAAGCTGTGAGCATAGTTATTTTTTTTTGAGCTTCTTTCATTTTCTTAAAATCACTTATATATAGCATTTTTTACCTCTTTTTTAATATTGGAAATTATCTATTATCTTATGTCAACTATTTCATCCAAGACATTAATATAAGTCTTATAAAATTCATCGAAATTATTTTCAAGAATGGATTGTCTAATTCGAGATGTAAGCTCTAAATAGAAATGCAGACTATGTATCGTTGCCAATCTCATTCCAAGTATTTCTTCCATAGATATCAAATGTCTGATATAGGCTCTGGAAAAATTTCTGCAAGCATAACAAGGACAATTCTCATCAATTGGGTTTAAGTCATCTTTATAACGAGCTGCTTTAATAATCATCTTTCCCTGCCATGTAAAAATACTACCTTTCCTTGCATTTCGAGTAGGCATAACACAATCAAACATATCTATCCCATTGGCAATATTTTGTAGTATATTGCCCGGCGTTCCCACACCCATTAGGTATCGAGGTTTAGATATCGGTAGAATTGGATTCAAAAAGCTTGTGATTCGATACATTTCTTCTTTTGGCTCTCCAACAGCCAAACCACCTATGGAATATCCATCAAAATCCATTTCTATCAAAGCTTCAGCACTATTTTTACGCAAGTCTTCATAAATTCCACCTTGAACTATTCCAAACAAGGCTTGTTTATTATTTTTTGAATTATTTTTATCAAACGCAAATTTTCCTCTCTTTGCCCAGTCTAATGTCAAATTTAAAGACTTCTCTATATATTTCCTTTCTGCCTCAAAAGGAGGGCATTCATCAAAAGACATTATTATATCAGCTCCTAAAGAATTTTGAATTTCTATCACTTTTTCAGGTGTAAAAAAATGATAACTTCCATCAATATGTGACTGAAATCTCACGCCTTCTGGAGTTATTTTACGCAGTCCAGCAAGGCTCATTACTTGAAAACCACCTGAATCTGTTAATACAGGTTTTTCCCAGCTCATAAATCCGTGCAAACCACCAGCTTTTTTGATAAAATCATGTCCCGGTCTTAAATAACAATGATAAGTATTTGCTAAAATTATTTGAGCATTGATTTCTATCAATTCTTTAGGAGACATAGCTTTCACAGATGCCACCGTTCCGACAGGCATGAAGATAGGTGTTTCAATTACTCCATGAGGAGTATAAATTAGCCCAGCTCTCGCATTGCCACTTTGTTTTTCTAAAATAAATTTATAATCATTCAATATAGCTAATTTCCACTTTTTTTTGTGTTTTTTCTAGTTCAAAAACCACATCCTACTTATATCACTATAAAAAGCAAATATCATCAATGTAACCAATATCAAAATCCCAATTTGCTGCAAAACTATTTGAAATTTCAAAGGGATCGGCTTACCAACTATACCTTCATATAAGAAAAACATAATATGTCCTCCATCAAATACTGGTATTGGTAGCAGATTCATTATCATCAACAATATACTTATTGCCGCCATAAAAAACAGCATTTCTGTAAAGCCTCTTTGAGTAGTTTGAGCTGTCATGTAGTAGACCATTATGGGACCACCAACATTGTTTTTAAAGGCTGAAGGATTTTGTGCTAGTTTAAACAAAGCATGATAATTCATAGAGACAATAGAGATAGTTGAAAAAACACCATACTTGATTGACTCAAAAAAACTATATTTTTCTGAAAAAGTTAAATCAAGGTGTTGAGTGATACCGATGACTCTTGCATTTTCTCCTAATAAAGGATTTATCTCAGGGTAAACTGTTAAATCGAATGTGGATTCATTAGTCTGACTTGACTCTGGTTCTCGATAAATTGTCATTACAACGGCTTCTCCTACTGAATTCATAATACCATTTCGCACATCATTCCAGGTCTGAGTCTCTACACCGTTTATCATTAATATTCTATCTCCTGTTCGAATCCCTGCCCGCCATGCTGGCATGCCGGGTGTGACATCACCTACTATATTTGTTGTCAAAGGAAGTAAAGTATTAAAAAATTCTATTCTATCATCGATAAAAATAGAAATTACGGACTTGGATATTGTGAGAGAGTCTTGTTCTCCTAAAATTTTTAATATATTATTTTCTATATTAAATACATTTTCAATCCCTTCTTCGACATTTGAATAAATATCCATCCAAGACCTAATTTCATTGTTATTTATTTCTTTTATTCTATCACCTTGTTGAAAATATTCATTATATGGGTATTCGACTGAACTTATTATTGGACTTAAATCACTATATGTTCGACCTATAAAGAAAGTTATAAATATCAAGAGCATTGCAAAAAGCAAGTTAAAAGCTGGTCCTCCAAAAACAATCAAAGCTCTTTCCCACCATTTTTTACTTTGAAAAGATGAATTATTGGTTGATGATATTTTGTTTATATCGAAATTCTCTTCAAGAGAAATAGGTTTCTCAACCTCTTTTATATCATTATTGCTTGTCTCGATTTCATCCTCTTTCATTTTGACAAAACCACCAATAGGTATCAATGAAAGTTTATACAATGTCCCGTTTTTAGTAAAACTAAATATTTTTGGTCCAAAACCAATAGAAAAAGCATCTATGTGAACTTTAAAATGTCTAGCTACTAAAAAATGTCCTAATTCATGAACAAATATTAGTATTCCCAATACTATGAGTGTCATAAGAATATTCATATTTTCTCCTTTTTATTTGTAAAAAATATATATGCGCAAGGTTTTCAGACATATTTTTCTGGATGCACATGTAGATTTTAGTTTTATAACTTTTTAATCTTTTTATCATTCATTTAATAAAGAAAAAACGAAGTTAATTACTCTTCTATGATAGTAGTCCGAAAACCTTTTTAATGTAGGAGACACTATTTTGAGTTCCTTAATTCATAAATATTATATACTTTATTTGAAGGAAAAATTGCGTCACCTTGGGGTATGGTTTATTTTTCGACTTCTCAAACTGAGGTCAGCTATTCTTTTTATCTAGATATCTTTGTATTTTAGTATGTTAATTCTATCTCCGATATTGCTAAACAATAAATAATCTCGATAAAACTCAAAAAATGGTGGAGGTGGCGGGGATCGAACCCGCGTCCAAAGATATGTCAATTACCAAATCTACAAGCTTAGTTGTTTTTATTTCTCGGAAAGCATATAAAACAATCAAAATTTTACTTTACAAAGCCTGAAAATTTCTCCTAAACACCCAGACATTTGTTTAGAATAGCAACAATGTATGACAATCTTTTTAAGGCATGTTGCCATCCTCGAAAGACCGTAGCTGGCTTTATGCAGCTAATGCGTAATTATCGTTTGCAATTATTGCTTTCAACCATTTTTACGAGATAGGTTGACTCCTCGACTTGCATTGATAACCCACTCTATCCCTGTCGAAACCAAGCACCCCCATATATTATTTTGTTTATTAAGATCAACTCATGTCATTTTTTATTTATTTGGTTTTTTGTCAACAAGAAATATAAAATCATATTTTGAAAAATGAAGTTACAAAAAAGTTGGAAAAAATTGCTTTATTATGGAAAATATTTCCTAAAAATTTGAAATTTTTATATATTCTACTTTTAACTAAAAATGTCTTTTTTATACGACAGAAGCTGATTTTTAACTTTTTTTATTATTTTATTTTGTTCTCATTACTATTGGCACACTCATTGCATTACTAATGAATATCGGAGGACAGAAAGATGGTCAGAGGAATATTTTACGGTTCATCAGCAATGCAATATCTTGATGAAAAGATGGATATAATATCCAACAATTTAGCGAATGCCAATACTAATGGCTTCAAAAGGTCGGGTGTAGCTTTTAATATGCATATGGTTGCAGAACAAGCAAAGCACCGTGACCAAAACTTTATAGACCCTTTACCAAGAGGTGAAATAAAATCATATCTTGAGTATACCCAAGGACATTTGCAACAAACAGCAAATCCTTTGGATTTTGCACTCAGTGGAAGTGGTTTTTTCACTATTCAGACTCCCGATGGTTTTGCTTTTACAAGAGATGGTGGTTTTACTATGAATGATGAAGGTTTTCTTTCCACTATGGACGGGTATTTAGTTTATGGAGAATACGGTCCAATTAGAGTCAATAGTAACGATTTTTCTATTAGCGACAAAGGTGATATAGTAGTGAACAATCAGATTGTAAATAAATTTCAAATATATGATTTCGATATAACAGACCTTGTGCAAAGAGGAAATAATTTACTCTATGTAAAGAATGAATTTGTAGAGTATCGTGAACCTAATGCTCTTATACAACAAGGTTTTTTAGAAGGTTCAAATGTGTCTATTGTCAAAGAAATGATAGAAATGATAGCGATAAATAGACAATATCAAGCAAACGATAAAGCAATAAAAACAAATGACGACGCCCTACAGAAAGCTGTCAGGGATATAGCAAGGTAAAGGAGGCTAAAATGATGCGATCATTGTTTACAGGTGCGACAGGAATGCATGCTATGCAGATGAACATCGATAATATTTCTCATAATTTATCGAATGTCAACACTACTGGGTTTAAAAAATCTCAAATCCAATTTCAAGATTTACTATACCAAACTATCAATGAGGCTGGGACACTGACTTCAAGTCTGACTAGCAGACCTGTTGAATTGAGTATAGGTAATGGTGTTAAGCCAGTTTCTACTTACAAAATATTTACCACTGGGAATCTCGAACATACCGGAAATCCACTCGACCTCGCTATAGACGGAGATGGTTTTTTTCAAGTTCGCAGAGGTGACGGTGAAATGTATTACACAAGGTCTGGAGCTTTTAGAATCAATGACATGGGTCAGGTTGTAACAACCGATGGGTATTATTTTGAACCTGACTTGATTTTACCAGCAGATACAGAATCCATTAGCATATCTCCAGATGGTATCGTGATGGCTAAAATTTACAATCAAGTAATGCCTTTTGAAATAGGTCAAATTGAGTTAGCTAGATTTATAAATCCAGCTGGCTTAAAAAGCGTCGGTGGAAATCGTTTTCAAGAAACTATATCATCTGGGCAACCAATGATAGGTATCCCCGGTAACAATGACATGGGTGCAATTCATCAAAGATATCTCGAAACTAGTAATGTCGAGATTGTAGAAGAAATGGTGAATATGATCATCGCGCAGAGAGGTTATGAAATAAATTCAAAATCTGTAAATACTGCCGATAGAATGTTAGAAACAGCTATAGGGCTGAAGCGATAAATTAATTACAACGATATTCTTGTCGTTGTAAATATAGGAGATAAAATATCATGAAAAAAATAATTTTTACAATTTTCATATTGTTTGTTTTTACTTTATGCAACCTATATTCACTTTCACTACAATTAAAGAGGGTTGCTACGATAAATGATGAAACAATCAGAGTTTATGACCTGATAGAGTCTTGGGAAGGCGAACCAGCCGATTTATTAAAAATTCAAAATATTTTGGTTGCTGAATTGCCTTATCAAAGAAGAATGATGAATATTCCGAGCAACACTGTTGCAAGGAAGATTAGATTACAATATCCAGACATTGAGTTGTCCATTCCAAGTATAATCACAGCTGTTCGTTGGGAAGATGTTATACTCGGTGAAAATAGGATAAAACTGGAAGCAGAGTCATATTTAAGAGATTATTTTACGCTAAGTAATAATGCAGAAATCAGTTTTAACAATTTGCCGAGAATCAATATCCCTTCTGATCTAGTTGAATTATCTTTTGAAATGAGTAGAACAACCGAAAACACAAATTATATTAGACTCGATGGTAGAGCTATATTGAATGGTCAAACAATCAATGTTTTCAATGTGTTGGCAAGAGTCCAAGATCAACAATTTGTTTATCAAGCAAATAAAACTATCAGAAAAGGTCAAAAAATCAGTTCTAACGATTTTGAGAAAGTTATGGTAGCAGTTAATCTAAATAACTCTTTTCTCGCCGAAATAGATGAAAATGATGACATTATTGCTAATAATCTCATTTCCAGAGGCTCATATTTAAGAACAACTGATGTAGTCAATGCTCCTTATGTGGAAAGAAATGGACTAGTCTCTGTTCTCATCAGAGGAACTTCTATGCAATTGAATTATGAAGCCATATCAAGAGCTGATGGTTGGCTTGGAGACAGGATAATGTTGCAAAATCCTGATTCAAGACAAACATTTTATGCAGTTGTTGTAGATAAAAACAAAGTTTTGATTAGTTTGGAGGACTAAAATGAAAGATATGTTACAAGTTACAAGTTATAAGTTACAAGTAAAGACAGTTGCCCTAATACTTCTATTCGGAATATGGATGACCTCTTTGAGTGCAAACCTCTTTACCTCTCTTTATTCAGATCACAAAAGTTTTTCTATAGGTGATATATTGACAGTGGATATAGCTGAACAGAGCAGAGCAAGCAGCTCCTCAGCTTCTAGAACTGGTAGGTCAATGGATCATGGTATGAGCGTTCATGCAGGACAAGGACCACTGAATTTCATTCCAATGACAGGCATGGGTGGCAGTGCTTCAAACAATTTCAGAGGTGACGCTAACACTACAAGAGACGCAAGCTTATCATCAAGAATGACTGTCACCATAGTGGACATTGATGACAATGGAAATCTAATGATTGAAGGTTCACGAACTGTTTCTATAAACGGCGAAGATGAAATTACTACCCTGAAAGGAACGGTTCGCTCTCAAGATGTAGGAGCAAACAACATAGTTAGCTCTCAACACATAGCGAACGCAGAAATTTCCTATAAAGGAAAAGGACCAATTAACGAAGGCTCTAGAGTTGGAGTCATATCAAGAATTTTTAATTTTCTTTTTTAATATAAATAAACCCATACACTCCTTTACTAATCCCCCTGTTTGTCACGCAAATGGGGGGTTTTTTGTATTTAAATTTTGTATCATGTAGTGGCGTATTGCTTACGCCTTCTATACCGCTTATATTCGCACCAAATATAAGGCGTAAGCAATACGCCACTACAAAGAAAAGTCATATTTAATTAATTGTTAACATACTATGCATAAGCCGAAGGTATGTGAAGCTCGGTAGAAAATGATGTAAAACCACAAAACCGCATCCCGTAGGGATGCAACCAATCAATTGGCACATTTTGTAGCATTCCTACAAGATGCAACATGGTGCATATATTCCTTTCTACAGAGCTAACATCGCTACGCAAACGACTTTTCGGAGAGGACTCTGTGAGGGGGATTAAGGGACGATTTTGATTAGCTTTTCCACTATTCTCTTGACAAAAAATGCGATTTTTATTTTATTGTAAAAAAACATAGTTTGGAGAAATAAATGGATAGACATGCAATATCAATAGCCGAAATTAATGCTACTTTGGATAGAATCATAAGAGATAGAGAAAAAGAAGCTCAAGAAAGAGAAAAAGAAAGAAAAAAAGAGGCTCAAGAAAGAAAAAAAGAAGATGTAAAAAGGAAAAAAGAAGATGAAAAAAGGCAAAAAGAGAATGAAAAAGTAAAAAAAGAAGCAGATGAAAGAATGAAAAAATTGGATGCTCTTATGGCTAGTATGACAGCACAGGTTGAAAGAACATCTAAAGGAATAACTGAATTGAGAGCCGAAACTAGTGGTATAAGTGAAAGTAATGGAATGTTTACAGAAGCATATTTTCATAACTCAATGCAAAACTCGATGTGTTTTGGCGGGATAAAGTTTGACCAACTAGACAAATCTTTTTCACGCTCAAAAAAAATGCCAGATGGCACAAAAATTCAAGGTGAATACGATATCGTTTTGTATAATGGTGACACTATAGCCTTGATAGAAATAAAGTATAGAGCTCGCAAAGGTGATACAATGGAATTAATAAATAGAAAATTAAGCATTTTCAAACAACTATTTCCAGAATATGCAAATCATAAATTTTTGTTGGGTCTTGGAGGGTTTTCTTTTGAAAAAGGTGTGGAAAACGACGCAAAAAAACATGGAATTGGCATACTAAAAACAAAAGGTGAAAGTATAGAAATAATAGACAATCATCTGAAAATATATTAAAAATAAATCTCAATATTTCATTTTAAAAAAAGTTTGACAAATTAACCCCCTTAAAATAATTGTCGCAACATTGATTAATTTTATTCTAAATGGAGGAGTTTGAATATGCTCAATGTATTTGAAATGCAGAATCTCGAAATCAACGAGAAGGCGTCATACATTCAATCTGACGACACTTTGCAAAAAAGGTCTTTTCAATACTATTTTTCTGTTTTAAGCTCGTTAAGCACTATATACGCCCCATTAAACGCTGAATTTACCCCCCCCCCCCCCCCCCCCCCCCCCCCCCCCCCCCCCCCCCACCCCCCCCACACAACAAAAAAAAACAAAAAAAAAAATATAAACTAAAAAAAATCTAAAAAAATTTTATTTTTTTT
>Ga0099364_10000374_pt1 | contig 75040 bp, 60 predicted proteins | sample TergutTh196P3_FD_73070 | JGI IMG/M metagenome (GOLD analysis project Ga0099364, IMG submission 73070) | Microcerotermes parvus P3 segment gut microbial communities from Pointe-Noire, Republic of the Congo - Th196 P3 | ecosystem: Host-associated > Arthropoda: Insects > Digestive system > Gut ...
GGCGGTCATCGGGGGGAGGAGGAAGGCGTGGTGTCAAAGAGTAGGGGGTGGGGGTGATGTGGGGGGGGGGGGGGGGGGGGGGGGGTAAAATTTGCTCTTAGGGTAGGCATGGAATAGCAAAGAATCGACGAAAACGAAAATTTAATACCCAAAAGACCTTTTTTGACAAAGTCTCTCAATCTGGCTATTTTGAGCCTTCTCGCAAGTGTTTCCAAAACCATATTCTGTTCCATAACCGTTAGATTCAATTTAATTTCCACTCCAAAAACAAATTTTATATTCAGTTGAGCGACATTTTATAAAACAAGTTAAAAAAGTCAAGAACTATTTTCCAATCCATGAATAATTTTTACATAATTTATTTTAAAATCGTCTCAATTCCTTTTATTCAAAGAAATCTACTATGAAAATATTTTTTTCAATATCTCATATATGACCGCAGTCCGAGAACCCCTATTTTGTCGTTTTTATTTATTTTTATGAGTTCATATTTGTATTCGCATCGAAAATAAGGCGTAAGCAATACGCCACTACGATTCTCCATTATCCACTTAAGGCGTAAGCAATACGCTACTACGATCCTCCATTATCCACTTAAGGCGTAACAATACGCCACTACAAATATGGGTTCTCAGACTGCGGTCATATATGATCCCTCTCCGAAAAGCCCAACTCTGTGAATATTTGTCATTCTGAACACAATGAGGAATCTCATCATATTGATTTTTTAATAACTTTCGAGATTCTTCACTGCATTCAGAATGACAAAGAAAACCTGAAATCATATCAATTATTCTTTTAAAAACTCGTAACAAATTTAATACAAAATAATAAAACTTTGAAAAAACTTGACATAAAACCTAAATAAAAAAAACTTGTTTTCAAAAGTATTATTTGTAATTTGTAAATTGTAATTTGTAATTTATAATGAGGTAACAATGGAAAAAATAAAAACTATTCAATATGGTATTTCAAGTTTTGCTGATATTTCAGAAAATAATGCTTATTATGTTGACAAAACAATGTTTATCCCTGAAATTGAAAAAACGAAATTCAATTTCCTCATCCGTCCTCGACGCTTCGGGAAATCTATGTTTTTATCGATGCTTGCTTTATACTATGATAAAGCAACCCAAGAACAATTTAACACCTTATTTAAAGAGACTTGGATTCATGAGCATCCAACAGAGGAAAAAGGTAAATATCTCATTTTATACCTCGATTTTTCAATGGTTATTCAAGAAACAGAAAACATACAAGAGAGATTTGAAAGCTATTGTAATGCAGAGATTGATGCTTTTCTAACAAAGTATAAAGAGTTTATACCAGAGCAAACTATCCTCAAAGTCAATCAGATTTCTTCTTCAGGAGAAAAGCTAAACAATATTGCAATAGGTCTAAGGGATACCAACTACAAATTTTATGTATTTATAGACGAATATGACAATTTTACCAATACTCTTTTATCTGATAAAGGAAATATTCTTTATCAACAAATTACACGAGATACTGGTTTCTTTAAAAGTTTTTTCAGGGTCTTAAAAGGGCTTACAGGTGGTGTCAGATCAGGTCTTGCCAGACTTTTCATGACAGGTGTTTCACCTATCACTCTTGATGATGTGTCAAGTGGGTTTAATATAGGGACAAATATTTCTTTGATGCCAGAATATAACTCCCTTCTTGGTTTTACAGAAAAAGATGTCAGTGATATTTTTGATTATTACATCTCGGCTGGTCAATATCTTTTGGATAAAGAAGAGTCTATGCACCTTTTGAGAAAATGGTATGACAATTATTTTTTTTCATCAAAAAGTAAAGAGTCAGTATACAATACAGACGGAGTCTTGTATTTTTTGTTGTTCACTATAAATAAAACTAATTATCCTGAATACCTCATTGATGAAAATCTCCGCATGGACTATACAAAGCTCCAAAACCTTGTCTTTCATGGAGATGAGCTTAATGGCAATTTTGATATTTTGACTGAAATTATTAATACTGGTAAAGTGTCCGCAAATATAAACAAATCTTTTTCTTTCAGTCTTCTCAAAGAATCAGAAAACTACAAATCTTTTCTATACTTTCTGGGATTATTAACTTTTACGGGAAAAACTTGTGAAGGCAAGACATTAATACAAATTCCTAACGAGACAATAAAGCACCTTGTTTATGACTATATAAAAAGTATTTTACGCAAACCTTATGGTAGATTGAATTGGGTAGATGACCTGATAAACTTAATGTCTAAGATGGCATATAGAGGAGATTTCCAACCTGTCTTTGATTACATCCAAAAACTCCTCAATATCCAGACCAGTGTTCGAGATTTTATAAACGGTGAGGCTGTAGTAAAGACATTTCAACTTATTTACCTGAACATCAACGATTTTTATACTAGCTACTCAGAAAAAGAGATGAACAAAGGATTTGCAGATATTGTGTTATTTCCATTTTACCAAAAATATCCAGACATGAAATATGCTTATCTCATCGAGCTAAAATACATCAAAAAAGAGATTGAGGGTGAAAAACTATCTCAAGAAATAAATAATAAAATCAAAGAAGCCACAGAACAGCTCACAAAATACTCCGATGACCACCGCTCCAAAAAAGAGTTTAGTATCGCACCCTTTGGCAATGTCATCCTCAAAAAAATAATCGTAGTCTATCATGGATGGGAGATGGTGTTTTGTTCTGATTTGCCCCCTTCGATATGCGATTAGAGGGATGTCAATTTATTAGCATATCCTTGCAATCTCCTACTAATCTTCTTTTTCCAACAATATCTGAAGGTTACTTTTTTCTATTTGTTCTTCGACATTTTTTATCAATTTTCTATCTATGAGTGTCTCACACACATAGATATGCTCCTCCTGAACATAATCGATAGATTGAATATCTGTATAATTATGTAAAAATGACACAATATTTTCTGCGATTGCGGGGATAATAAATTTTTTCTTTGTTTTTCTATGAGATAGATATTTTTTTACGCATTTTTTTAGATCATCGAGATTTTCACCTGTTTTGGCTGAAATAAATATACAGTCCACATATGAATTTTTTAAATCCTTTTTTTGAAATTTATCCATCAAGGAATAAAATGTATCACATTTATTAAAGACAAGTATCACATCCTTGTCATCGGCTTTTATTTCTTTTAATATCTTGTCTACTGTCTCTATATGATCTTCTTTTTTAGGATTGTTGATATCTACTACATGTAAAAGTAAATCAGCCTCACGAACCTCATGTAGTGTGGAATAAAACGATTGTATCAAGGTTGGTGGTAGATTTTCTATAAAACCTATAGTGTCCGTCAACATTAATGATTCGTGTGAACTTGAACTATAGGAATCATTGGCATCTTCATTATTTGACACAATACATTGGAATGCCCTCGTAGTTGAATCTAAGGTTGCAAACAATTTATCCGCTGTATAAATGCTCTCCTTTGTCAATACATTAAACAATGTTGATTTTCCAGCATTTGTATATCCTACCAAACATATAGATATTTGATTTGCTCTCTTTTTGCGCTTCGTTTCTGTAGTCTTTTTTATGTTTTCTAATTTCTCTTTTAGCATTGATATGCGATTTCTGACTAACCGTCTATCTATTTCGATTTGGGTCTCACCAGGACCACGAACTCCTACTGCACTACCACCTGCTATTCTAGAAAAATGATGCCATAAATGACGAAGTTTTGAATAACTATATTCCAGTTGAGCCAGCTCCACCTGGAGTTTTGATTCTGCGGTTTGAGCATGTTTTGCAAAAATATCCAATATCAATTCTGTCCTATCAACTATATTACATTTCGTTTTTTCCGCTATATTTCTTGCTTGAGAAGGGCTTAAATTGTCATTAAAGATCAATGTTGTGATATTGTTGATTTCTATTTGAGAGTTGATTTCTTCTAATTTTCCCTTACCTACTAAGGTGGCATTATCACGCCTTTCCAGAGCTTGAACAAATGTTTCTACTACCTCTATTCCAGCAGTTTCTGACAATTGATGTAATTCTGACATACTATATTCATATTCTTCTTTGCTCTGATATTTAGGATGAACTCCTATCAAAAAAGCTCTTTCGATTTTAGCTGATATCGTTATACTTTTACTCATCTATATTTCTTTTTTATCCCTCAAAAACCCGCATTTTATTCAATTTCTTCCTCCATTCAAGAAACGCATCTTTTATTTGGATACAGAAAAGGGTCCGTTCATCTTCTGTCTCAAATGTTATCACATCGAAACTATATAGTTTACCTGTCTTTGAAATAAAGGATTTCTTTGGCAATTCCACTACTAAATCACCCTCTATATTTAATATCGAAATCTCATTTAAAATTAATCCTTCATGTAGTTTTACTAATGCTCTCGCTTCTACTCTACCGGTGTTTATATCCTTAAATTTTATTTCCATGTTTTTTACCTCTTTTTATTTATTTACATTAAAAATTAGCTCCTACGAGGTTCTTGAAGAGATATCTCCTCATCTTCAAGAAGACCTTCAAGTATCTCAACCCTTTGCATGTCGTTTATGCCCGTTCTGATAAAGACTGGAGGTCCGATTGTATCGTTTTCTACTTTGTAAACTATATCACTACCAGATACATCGCTAAAGATTGCCCGGATGGGAATGACCAATATGTCTTCCCGAGTCTCTCCTAATATTGTTACATTCGCAGATAAACCCGGTCGCAATCGATTGTCCCTTTGATCGATTTCTATTTGGATAGGAAACACTCTCACATTGCTTTCGATTCGAGCTTGTGCACTTATGCGAGAAATTGAACCTGTAAAAGTATCATAAGGAAATGCATCGATTCTGATTGTAGCTGTCATTCTTTCCGATATTTTTGAGATGTCTACCTCATTTATTGTTGAATTTACTACCATATTGGTCAAATCTGCCACCCGCATCAATATCGTGCCATCCCCAAATGATGTCGTGCTTGCAGTCACCATTTCACCTTCTTCTATATTTCTTTCGATTATCGTGCCAGTCGTCGTTGCATAAACCCTTGATATGTTCTCTCTCGTTTCTATATCCTCAATCAATGCAAATTGCTGACGAGCTATGTCCAAATCAAGTTTCGCTGTTTCTAAATTGTCTTGTAATCTTTGATATTCGATCCTTGATATAAAATTGTTTTCAAAGAGAGTTGTACCTTCTTCTAAGTTAATTGTCGCATCTTGTAACCGTATTTCGGCTAACCGAAGTTCATTACGAATATTTGCCATCGTGCGAGCTTGATTGTAATCAGGCTCTATGTCTGCTATCAATTGACCTGCACGGACAAAATCATTTTCATCTACATAAAGATGAACTACTCGCCCTGTCACTCGAGATTGGATGGATACTATTGATTGAGGTTGGATTTCCCCTGTCTCTTCCATCCGTATACTAATTGTCCCTCTTGTTACTGTGGTTCTCGGAAATTGGACTGTTTCTTCTACATTTTCGCTTTTGTGGTAGATAAAATAGCCACCTACCAAACCACCGATAATTAAAAATATTATAATGAATTTTTTCATATAAAACTCCTTTATTTCTTTACCATATTCCTAAAATCTTTCCAGACAACGCAAAATTCAGCTCCTCTTGCCGTCTGATGATTGAATAAAACTGATTAATCAACTGAAATTCTGCATTCAGATAACTATTCCGAGTTTCGATAAGCTCCAAATTGCTCAATACCCCAAGCATGTATCTTTCTTCGGCCATCCTCAAATTAGTTCTTGTTAATTCTAATCTTTGTTGATGTAGCTCGTATGTCTGGATAAGCCTGTTTAAATCATTTATTATTTGAGTTATTTCCAAGGAAAACCTTTCTTTTTCTTCTTCGAATACTTGATTTTCTAAATTGAAACTACGCTTAGAGATGCGATAACCTATATTTGAACCATGATTAAATATTGGATATGAAAAATTTATCATAAATGTCCCTATATTGTAGGATCCATACCAATTCGATGACCAGCGATTAACGGCGTTCGTTGACCAACTATATCCTACAGATATATTAGGTAATTGTCCTAAATATTGCTGAGTCAAGTTATTCCTATTCATTTCCAAACCAAGTTCTGATATTTCTATATTTAGGTTTCGTGGTTCTGAAATATTAGGTACTGGTAATATCTCAAAATCTATGATTTCAAATGGATATCCCTTATCTTCAAGATTCAATATCAAAAATAGATTCTCTCTTTGTGAATCAAGGCTGTTGTGCAAGTCTACCAATTGAATATAGGTGTCTAAGGTATCCAATTGAATATTTTGAACTTCAAATATTGTTCGTCTACCACTTTCAAATTGTATCTTAGTTTGCTCAAACATTCGCCTTTGCTGATTGAGGTTTTCTTCTATTATGCGAATGCTTCGTTCTTGTTGAATTATGTTGATATATGAAAAAAGTATATCTCGCGCTATCTCTTTTCTTCTATTTTCGTGGCTCAATTCGACTATGCGTCTATCGAGTGCTGTCCGTCGGAGATTAAAATATGTTGGCTCATTTAAGGACAAATATTTACTTATAGAAAATGAAGAACTATAATCTCCTAATCCATCCGGATCCACATATGATGCAGTGATATTAGCTGTTGGCAATAAATCTAAATAGGCACTCATTCGGTTATCTCTGCTGTTTTGGATAGCATTTTGTGACCGCATTATATTCGTAGAACTAGTCAATCCATGATTTATCAAATCATTTAAATAATATACCTCTGCTTCCAAGGCAATTGAAACCAATATTATATAAACTAAAAATAGTATCTTTTTTAACATTTTTTAATCTTTCCTCTAATTTATAAAATACCATACTAAATAAGAACTTATGTGATAATCGTTCAATATTTCGTTACCAAATATCATATTTCTGTATATATTATTTATTTCCAGTTTTATGTCAAATAGTTTTGTAATTCCCAAGGCAAAATATGCATCTACTACCGGATTTGACTGCCGTAATACTCCAGAATCATTGATAACATCACCCATAAAGGAAACCCGAGAACCTATTCTCATTTGGTTGTTATGCCTCAAATACCATGCCAGAGATAATTCCAATGTATTGGAATATTCCGGTAATAAATAAAATTGTTCCTGAAAATTGTCATATTCAAACCTATTATTCAAAAAAAGCACAAAATCATATATTTTCAAGGAAGCACTAATGTCTGATGAAAATGTCATAAAATCTTCTTTTATCCGCAACCATTGCATTTCTTCTGTAGGATTATTGATGCTCCTAAACTGAGAAATATTCTTTTCCCCAAGCATAAAATCTGCCTGTATTGTCGTTTCTATTCTGTCGGAATTAACAAAAAACGATGCTCCCTTTTCAGGGTTAGAAGTAAATATATATTCTTTATCATATTTTATTCTCAGTCCACCTTTCATTTCACGAAAAATATGATTCTCTATTCGATATTTCAAAAATGGTCTTACCACATCTGAATAATTTAAATCTGTCAAAATATTAATATTCCTATGAAAATCCCAAACTGACTTCTGCTGCATATTGATTCGCGATATGTCTTCAAAAAGAATTATATTCAACTCAGATTGAAACTTTTCATGGTTCAAATTATATGACAATCCCAGTATATTGTCTTCTGTTTTTTCCTCTGAATATACTATATCCGCCCCTTCTGCCCAATTCATTTCATTGTTTCCTACATCCCTCTGATAAGATATCTTTATTTCTTGAAATTTATTTTCATACTGCAAACCTAACACCAATCCTAAATTTTCACATCGTATTCGATCGGATGTTCTATTTGAATTGATCCGATTATTCGATAAAAATGCACTCCCAAACAAATATTTCCATGAAACATCTAAACTTATAAACTGCCAATTCTCGGTTATTGTTTCATTCTGTAATAAAAATATTTTCTCCAAAAAATACTGTCGAGCCACTAAATCACGGTTGGTATCAAGATACATTGCTGTAAAATCTATATATGTTTTTACTCCGTGAAAATCTGCTTCTAGTTGCCCTAAGCCATTTTCTTCCCGAGAGACTGAAGAAATCAATGTTTCCTCTTCATTTTCTCTCTTCTCTTCAGCTAATTGACAATCTTCTGTTAATATCTCCATTTCTATATCAATGTCTGATGAAATCCCCTCACATTGATAGGGGTCTGAAATCCCCCCACATTTATGGAGGGGGTAGGGGGGGGAAATTGTAGCAACATCGATTCCATCCTCATCTTGTAGCAACTCAGCGTTCTCTTCTATTGCCTCATAATTATACTCCCCATCACCTTGTTGCTCCTCCCTGTCACCTTGTTGCCCATCCCTATCACCTTGTTGCCCCTCCCTGTCACCTTGTTGCCCCTCTCTGTCACCTTGAACGAAGTGAAAGGGCTTTCCTACATCGATTCTATATCTCACCTGTATATACATGTCAGATTCCCTATGATTGAAGCCATATTTATACTCATCACGACCTCGAAAATCGCCACGAAAATTTATATTCGGTATTGTGAATAAATCGTCTTTATAAACCGTCAAATGTGCAAAATCTTTATCAAAATCTCCCAAGCCTGCATACAAACGCGTCAAAGTAACCTCATAAGGATAATATTCGCTATTAAATCTATTATCCTCTAAATGCCCAAAATTTGTCAATTTACGAGTATATGTTTTTAAGGGTAATTGCGTATTGATTAACCAGATATTATTTATCTTCAATTTATCTTGATATGGAACTTCATAAAGGCTTTCTGTGTAAACTATTCGCTCCATATCCTCAGCTGCAAACCTTACAATATCGTCTTTGGTGAAATTTATCTCTCGAAGTTCTCTATTTCTTTGACGCCGTTGTTGAAGCCCTTCTGTTTCTTCAAAATCATACATTAATCCATTCATGTTTTCTGGATGTTGCTGTAAATCCTCATTTTCAATGTTTTCTTCCAGATTATTATCACCATTCTCCGATGAAGTTTGATTTTCTTCATTATTGATATGTGATGTGTTGTCTATACTTTGATTATCCCCATTTATATGGTTTTCCTCACAGAGAAGAGACTTCACCAATAATACATTTAACAAGAAAAAAACTATATATACCAGTTTCTTTGATACCATAAATTATTGTTCATTTTTTATTATTTTTATTCCCTTTGATAATAATTATCAAGCCTATATCAAGTTTTGGGTTAATTTTTTTCTTTGCCTAAAATAGTCAAGCGTTTTTTTTATTTCATTGTTATGACTTCATTGAAATATAACTAAACTCCATCTTTATAAATCCATATTTTATGTATTTTATAATGAATATTAGAATTACTATTAAAGCAGAAATTTTACCCATTTTTCTGGTTTTTTATTTTTTACTTGACAAAATTTGCTTTATGACAAATTTTGCGAAAATACTTAGGAGGTATAAATGAAAAGGTATTTAATATTCGGATTAGCCCTAATCTCTTTGGCTTCGTGTTATGTTAATGTATCTCAAATTGAGGAAATAAATAATAGACTCTCAAACCACGATGCTCGTTTAGCTAGTTTGTCAGAACAAGTTATGATGATTGATTTTGAGATTAATAGCCAAACTCAGAATCAACGAACCGAGTCTTCCAATCCGCCCGCATCACAACACACAACTCTGCTACCACAAACAAATGTTTCTACAACACAGACAAGTTCTCTAAACATAATTTCTGAAGTTGATGTTAGTAGAATATATGATGAAGGCACTAGACAATTTGAAAGAAGGGATTTTTCTTCTGCAATTAACAGTTTCAGAACCATCACAACTCAGACTACAAACCGAGATTTTTTAGCAAATTCACATTTTTTTATTGGAGAATCTTTTTTTAATATGGGAGATTTTACTGCTTCTAGAAATTCATTTCAAACAGTTTTGGATCAGTTCCCAAACTCAAGTAAAGCAATAGATTCTAAAGTAAAAATAGCAATGACACATATTCGACAAAACAGACCAGAGCAAGCCAGAATTATACTCGAAACTGTCAGAAGGGAGCATCCAAATTATGCTGAGATGTCTGTTGTGGAGCAGAATTTAAGATTGACAACGCGATAAATACTTGGAGATTGATCAGAGATTTTTTGAATTTATTCACTATTAACCTAATAAATCAAAAATTTACTCGATCATTCTTTATAACTAGATGAAACCAATACCTTTCATAATATCCGAAACAGAAAGATAGTAGTAGAATCAAGGATAAAATGAAGCAAAAACTCACATAACAATTTAGGAGAAAAAATTAGGATGAAAAAATACTTAATTTATATTTTGATTATTCTTAACATAAGCTTGTTGAGAAGCGAGTTCTTAGAGTTTTATGATTCTGAATATAATGCTCATATCGGCAGTGTTGCTAGAACAGACAATTTTCAGACTTTTGTTTATGATGGATATAAATTCGCTGTTTTAGAAGATTTAGATCACACTCGTTTTTTTATTATTTCTACCGATTATTCTATGGTAACAGGTTATCGAGGCACAACAACAATGGGTATTATCATTAAAAATGATTTAACGGTCGAAAGCTTGGAAATCATAGATAGTGAAGAAACGCGTGGTTATATAAGCAGATTGATTTCAATGGGTTTTCCACAAAGATTTCAAAACTTCAAACAGGGTGATGACATTGAGATAATCACTGGGGCTACCATGACTAGTGAGGCTATATTAATTTCTGTGAATGAATGTATTGAGATATTTAGACCTATTATTGAGGCTTGGATTTTGAAAGCAGTAGGAGAATAGTGGAGAGGGACGCACTGAAAAAAATATATATACTACAATATTTTCTTCAACAATTCCAATGTTTCTTCAAAATCTGAGTGATCCTCGACAAACTGTTTGGTAAAATTATTTATAGCCTCTATCTTTGCTATTGCTTGATCTATTTTTAGATTTGAGCCGGGTGAATATGCGCCTATATTGATAATATCTTCTGCATCTTTATATATAGCAAGGAGTTCAACTATTTTAAAGGCAATATCGCGGTGTTCACGGGTGATGACTGCATTCATGACACGGCTGATACTTGTAAGTATATCAATAGCTGGATAATGATTTTTTGAAGCAATTTTTCTTGAAAGGACAATATGTCCGTCCAATATAGAACGAGCGGCATCTGCAATAGGTTCATCCATATCATCTCCATCAACCAAGACAGTATATATTCCAGTAATAGTTCCTTTTTCTGAAGTCCCTGCTCTTTCAAGCAATTTAGGTAATGATGCAAATACAGATGGGGTATATCCTTTTGTGGTGGGTGGTTCACCTATAGCCAAGCCAATTTCCCTCATTGCCATACAATAACGGGTTACAGAATCCATCATGAATAGAACATTCAAACCTTTATCTCGGAAATATTCGGCTATAGTAGTTGCTACTAAAGCTCCTTTTACTCTCGTCAAAGCGGCTTGATCGGAGGTAGCTACGACCACAACTGATTTTTTTAGACCTTCTTCACCTAAATCACTTTCAATAAAGTCCCTGACTTCTCTTCCACGCTCACCTATCAGACCTATCACATTAATATCAGCCTTTGTGTATCTTGCCATCATGCCGAGAGTTACGCTTTTTCCGACACCGGAACCGGCAAATATACCAATTCTTTGTCCTTTTCCGCATGTTAATAGTCCATCAATTGCTCTAATACCTAGCTGTAGTGGTTCTTTAATCCTTTCCCTTTCTAGGGGATTGGGAGGTAAAGCATAGACAGATTTTTTTTCATGAAGATTTAAATGAGTTCCTTTATCTATAGGATTTCCTAGTCCATCAAGCACTCTTCCGAGCAATTCGAAACCCACCCCAATTGAAAAAGGTTCTCTAAATGTAGATACTCTATTACCGGGTGCTATGCCATAGAGTTCATTCAGAGGCATTAATAAAGTTTTGTCTTTTTTAAATCCTACAACTTCAGCGAGATGAACTTGTTTGTCATTTGTATGAATATAACAGACATCTCCTATAGAAGCTACTGGTCCCCAAGACTCTACTATTAAACCAATGATTTGAGAGACAGTTCCATTTTGTCTAATAGGATTGATTTTATCAATAATAGCGTAGTATTTTTCAAAATTTAAATGTTTAAAATTTTCTACATCAGGCGATAATGTTTCTATAATAAGCTCATTTTCATTGATATTGGAATCAGGTATAGTATTATCGATATTAGTCATTTTTTAAAATCTGTCTTTTAATTTCTTCAAATTGAGTTTCAAGGTCTGAATCAATTGAGCCTACTTTAAAATCGATTTTACATCCTCCAGCAAGAATATTTTCATTGGAAACTATCTCGATATTTTCTGGTAGATTTATTGAAAGAGATAATTTTTGTAAATTTTCATTAACGATAGCTATATCTTCTGGGTTAACTAATATCTTTATCTCTTCTTTTTCATTGAGAAGTTCGAGGCTGCGTTTTAAATTGTTTAAGACAATTTCTGGATTGGTAATTACTTCAGTATCAATAACTTTTCTGGCAATCTTTATCATCAGTTTCAGAGCTTGTTGCTCATAATGTTCCATAAAAACTGTTGTGTATTTAGTTAAATTTTTTATCAATAGCTCGAGTTGTTCTATAACAGTCTGAACCGAAGCCAGCATTTGATTTTGGGTTTGTTTTATACCTGCTTGATTTCCATTTTGCCAAGCTGTTCTTTTTTCGGTATCCAGTTTTTCTTTATGTTCAGCGGTCAATTTTTCAATCTCCGCATTCAGCATTTTATTTATCAAGAAATATTGAGATTTTGAAAAAATAGAGTCTTCATAAGAGATTTCTTCATCAGTAAAATAAGCGTTTCTAACTTCTAAACCGGGGTTTATATCAAAAGTAAAATCAGGTATTTGATAATAAGGCAGATCATTCTCTTTAATAATCTTCTTTTGAGGCAAATCATTTGCTGAAGTAGAATCTTCCAATTCTTCAGAAAGCGTATTATCCTCTATAATATCATCAAAAACAGTCTCGTCAAAATCCTCTGAAAGCAATATATCTTCGTTTTCTTCAGAGAAAATCTGTTCTTCAATTATTTCGATAGTTTTTTCCATCTCTTTATTAGAACTCATTTTATGCCTCTTAAATAGACTTTATCCAAATATTACTTATACAAACTCCTCAGTTCCCTTTGAAAGTTGTATTTCACCTGTTTCTTCTTTTTTACGGATAATATCAAGGATATTTTGTTGAGCAGTTTCCACGTCTTTGAGTTTTACAGGTCCGGTATAATCCATTTCTTCTCTGATGATAGTAGCAGCTCGAACTGAAATATTTTTGAATATTTTAGCCTGAACATCCTCTTCAACACTCTTTAAAGCCATAACCAAGTCTCTTTGGTCAACATCTTTGAGGATATTTTGAATAGTTCTGTCTTCGAGATAAACGATATCTTCGAAAACGAACATAAGGTTCTTGATTTCTTGGGCAAGTTTTGGGTCTTTGATAGAAATAGCTTCGAGGATTGATTTTTCGACAGTAGAACCTACCAAATTGATAATTTCAGCAGCAGCACGAACGCCACCAAACTGAGTTCCTTGTTGTGAAAAGTCTATTCTTTCCTCGATGATTTGTTCTACATGAGAAATCATCTCTTGTGACACTCTTTCCATTGAAGCAAAACGCACAACAACATCGTTTCTTAGCTCTTCTGGCAGTTCGCCAAGGACATTGGCAGCTTGAATCGGCTCTAACTGAGTTAAAATTAAGGCTATGGTCTGTGGATGTTCTTTTTGAATAAAAGTCATTAATTGAGTGGCATCGACTTTCTTCAAGACATTGAAACCAGTCACCTGAAGCATTCTTTGAATTTTTTTGATAATTTCGGAAGCTCTAGCATCACCAAGAGCACCCTCTAAAACATCTCTTGCATATTCAACACCACCAAGGCTGATAAATTCTTGCGCTTTTATCATTTCATAAAATTCTTCAAAGACAGCTTCTGTGATTTTTGGTTCTATGAATTGTGTGGTAGCTATTTTAATAGTAATTTTTTCGACATCAGTGTCAGGTAATTCTTTAAATAAAACTGAAGAGGCTTCTTTTCCAAGCCCAATCATCAAAATGGCTGTTTTTGTCAGTCCATCATAACCTTTCAACATGTTTTGATAGAGTTCGCTTTGGTCTTTATCAAATTTAAACTCAAAATTCATAATAAATCCTTCCTTTGTGAGTTTCGAATGTATTGGCTAACTGCATATTTTGTATATATATACTGAATGCAACCTACAGGGAGCATACAGGGAGGGTAATAAAGCCAATACATCAAAAAACTTTTAGCCTATCTGTCCATATTGTTTATCAAGTAGCCAGCTTTTAATCAACCTAACAGCTACTTCTGGATTTTCTATGACAAATTTCTGTACAGCTTCTTGCAAGAGCATAGCTTCAGTTTGCTCTATAGTTATGTCTCGCATAGGTTTAAATGTCATCTGGATTTTTGAATCTCCCATTGGCATACCTTCATCTCCTTCAGGATAAAAGCCTTCTGGACCAACACCTTCAACAAAAGCTGGTCTCAAATCCGGCTCCAATAATTCCTCTTCTACTACTTCTTCTTCAATGACTTCTTCTTCTTCCTCTGGCTTAGCAAATATCTTCTTGAATTGAGAAATTAAAACTAAGACGAGAACAATCAAAACAACGATCACCGCACCTCTTTCAGCGAGAGCAATGTATTGCCTAATCATTTCTTGTCTTTCGCGTTCAGCCCTAGCGAATTCAGAATCAGCTCTATCGAAGAGCATATTACTAACAACTATGAGATCACCTCTAGCTTGGTCAAAACCAATTGAACCTCTGACAAGAGCGTCTATTTGGTTTAGTTCGGCTTCGGATCTTTCAATATACTCTATAGTTTCTCGACCATTTTCGAGAGTTCGATTTGTTCTATGGTTCACATTTACGGATACAGTAAGTCTTTTGATATCGCCGACTTGGTTTCTTCTAGTGGAAACGGTAGAACTGATTTCAAAATTGGTAATTTGATGCTCATTAACAGTGGCAACGCTGTCTCTGAGGTTTGTTATATTGTTTAATGAAATTTCTTCAGAACGGACGACTTGCCCATCTGGGTCAAAAATTTCCATAGTGGTTTCAACTTGGTCAAAATTTACAACAGCATTGACACGAACAACAGAATTACCAAAACCGAGCATTTCATCAAGCATAGATTGGACTCTTGTCTGATATTGATTTTCTACTTGATTTTGAATTCTAAGTTGTTGATTTGAAAGTCCAGCGAGGTTATCATCGAAATTTTCAGTCAAGGTTCGCCCGTCTTGGTCAATAATAGTTATTCTAGAAGGGTCTAAACCCTCTACAGAAGAAGCAATAAGGTTTGTAATCCCTTGAATTTGATTTTCGTTCAATCTTCTGGAAAGTCTTAAAGATACACCAGCGGAAGGCTCTCTTTGGTCTTCTCTAAATATTCTTTCTTCAGGAAAAACTAAATGGATACGAACATCCTCCACACCGTTGATAGAAGCTATAGTTCTTTGTAGTTCACCTTCCATAGCCCTTCGCCAATTGACATTTCTCTGAACAAATTCTGTGGTTCCGAGCGTGGTTCTATCAAATATTTCAAACCCAACTCCGTGATTTCTCATGCCAATATTATCCGAGGCGAGAGCAATTCGTATCTCATAGACCCTATCTTGGGGAATAAAAATACTTGTTCCCTCATCACGAAGGCGATAAGGGATTTGAAGTTCATTTAACCTATTTATAGTTCTTTGAGCATCTTCTGCGGTAAGTCTAGAAAACAATAGACCATATTCAGTTCCTGTAGACCAGGAAATCATCCAAATTATTATCCCAAAAGTTACAGCAAGTAGAATAGCAATCATCAATCTTTGACGCAATTCTAAGCGAGCGTAAACTTCTTTTATTTTGTCCAAAACATGTTGAAAATTTTCTTTCATAAACCTTTACTCCTTTTGTAAAGACTAAATCATTTAATCTACATACTAGTTTTCATGACTTCACGATAAGCTTCGAGCATTTTATTTCTAATCTCCATGACCATTTCAAAGCTCATATTTGCTTTTTCTACGGCAGTCATGACTTCGTGAGCATCAATTTCCTCACCAGCAATCATTCTTTGAATATCCCTGTCAGCTTTTAATTGCAAATCATTTGCTTCATTGATATAATTTTTCAAAGTGTCATTGAAAGTAACTCCAGACACATTACCGCTTCTGGGAGTAGGTATAGTTTGTCCTACACTGGTAAGCTGGTTTATGGCACTCAATCTTGGATCTGACATTTATTCCTCCTATAAACTATTGCCTAATGGCTATTTCGTAAATTTTTACAATCTTATATCAATCTGACTTCCTTTCAGAAAATCAGAATATCTTGTGCTATTATAAGGTGAAGAAATGTTCTTTTCTACATTAGAATCACCAAACACCTCTTTAAGCACTTTTTTTTCGTCTATACTTAAAAATTCGCGTATATCACTGCTAATTTTGTTCACATTTTCATCACTTATATGGTCTTTTGCGTTATTTTTTGGCATAGCCACTTTTTCGTCAACATTTTTTTTATAAGCATTATGAAACTTGTTCATCACGGTGACTTGCGGATTAGTATAATTGTTTGTGATATTGATAGCCATTTGTTATCTCCTTTTATAAGTTACAAGTTAGATTCTTAAAGCATTTCTGACCATATCTTTTGCAGTATTTAAAGCAGTAACATTTGCTTCGTAGCTTCTGGAAGCAGTGATCAGGTCAATCATTTCTTGAACAGGATTAATATTTGGCATAGCAACATATCCTTCGCTATTCGCATCAGGATGAGCTGGGTCAAAGACCATTCTAAAAGGCGAAGGGTCTTCAATGATATCGCGAACATGGGTTCCAAATCTTGGATGGTCCATAATGTGTCTGAAAGGCTGAGCAGGAAAATGTGCATTTGCAGATTCAGCCATTTCAATTCTTGGGTCTTGAAAAACATCAGCGAATTGCTCACCTTGTCTTCCTCTTTCAATTTGAACAATTTTTCTTCTGTAAGGTGTTCCGTCTTCAGTTCTGGTGGTATCAACATTGGCAAGATTTTCAGAAACCGTGTTCATGCGGGTTCTTTGAACGGAAAGTCCTTGGGCACTGATGCCCATAGAACTAAATAACGATCTTGATACATAAGCCGTTGGTAACATTAAGCTCTCCCTCGAATCGCACCTTTAATATTTGCGAATCTTTTTCCTATTAATTTTGTGCTCATTTCATATCTAAGCATATTCTCTGCCATTTCAGCCATTTCTTTGTCAATATCAACATTGTTTAAACCGGAATCATTTAAAGGGTCATCTTTTAAACCGACAACAGGTTTGATTTGGCTGAAATTTTTAGCTCCTAAAGGTAAATGATTGTCATCAGTTCTGCGTCCACGAACTGCATTAGGATTAAGACTTCTTTTATATTCTTCTTCAAATGAAACTTCCAATGCTTTGTAACCTGGTGTCATGGCATTGGCTATGTTGTTACTAATAGTCTTCTGTCTTAAAGAGTAAACATTCATACTCTTTTCAAGGTCTGGAACAACAGTCCTATTAAATAATAAATTTGAAAGCATCCTTTACCTCCATTGTGATTTTTTTTCTTATATAGTTTTTTATAAAGCAATTTCAGTGCCAAAGTATTTTTGTTCAATTTTACATCTACATAAATGAGTGGAATCCACAAAGTAGGTTGTCATAATATTCGTTAGGAATAAAAAATGAAATAAGTATTATTGATATTGAATATGTCAATCGGAGATTGACGCTACGATATATGTCAATCGGAGATTGACGCTACGGGTTTATGTCAATCGGAGATTGACGCTACGGTAATTGCTATTGAAAGGAAATATATCATTCAATAAAAATCAGAAAATATTTCTCAATAGAAAAATTTTATTTGGAAATATTTTCCAATATAATATCTATACTAATCCAAAATGGAAGTTTATCACTATAATTTGTCAAGCCCCTTTTTCACATCAAATACTACTATTTCTGATCTAGACCCTAATCTCATAGGAGGTCCCCAAACCCCTGTCCCACTCGATACATACATATATGTACCACCTCTTTTTTCGAGACCATAAGCTATATCAAATAATTTTTTTGTAATGATATTAAATGGGAAATATTGTCCAAAATGAGTATGACCGGATAAAACTAAGTCAATATCTTTTTTTTCATAGAGTTTATGATTTTTTATTTGATGGGTCATAAGGATAGTAAATTTGTTTTTAGCAATTTCTGCCACTGATAAATCATCGTTCTCGATAGTCGAACTAAGTAAATCATCGAGACCTTTTAAAGGTTCATTTACCCATCTTTGCATAGTTTGATCTTCTTGCCCAATTAAAAGGAGGCTATCTCCTATCATAACACTATCATCTCGAAGTATTGAAATCCCAAGACTTTTCATATAGTCGATGCTTGTTTCAATACCTGAAATATACTCATGATTTCCTAGAATAGCCCAAATACCTAGTGAAATATTAAGTGATGTCAAAGATTTTCCTATATCATTGATTATTGCATAGTTATGCTCGTTTTCTAAAAAATCACCTGTTATGAGTAACAAATCTGGTTCTAATTGATTTATTTTTTCTATAATTATCCTAAATTGCTTTTCTGAGTTCATAAAACCGAGATGATTATCGCTAATTTGAACAATTCTTATATTTAATTCTTTATCTGTCCCGATATTATGTCTAATCACTTGGACATTGCGTGCATTTGTGTATCCTACCAAAAATATAGTAAAACATAAAATAATTTCTCCAAGAAAAAATAATATTCTATGTATTGCAAGATCGGGACCTATACTAAAAAATCTCAAAATCAGCCAAATAACACTCCAAACAAACATGTAAACCAATAATCCCATCCAAATATACCCTAATCTCGCAAGCCAAGCACTTACATCAAGAGGAAAGAGATTTCCCCATATTCTACCGAGAAATATCGCAAACGTTAATAAAATATATAGTATTAAAAAGAGAAATCTGATTTTAAAAGGTTTCAGAACATCCATTGTATGCAATATAACAAAAGTCGATGTTCCAAAATATATACATATAAATATAAGAAAAAAGGCTCTCAAATTACAACTCCTGATACTTAATTATTTATTGACATTCCTCATACATATTGATAGTGATCGGCTCAAGAGTATAAAGGCTATGGATAGTCTATAACTTCAAAAATTTAACCACAGAGAATACGGAGAAACACAGAGTTTTTTTTATTTAACACAGAATAGACAGAGAAGGCACAGAGATTGAGAGCACTTCAACTCTCCCCCCTAGTAATTAATGTCTTGCAGACAGCATATCGTAATTCTGCGAGTCTTTTCGCAAGCTCAAAGTCTCTTGAACCGCCCCATAAATGTGGGGGGATTTTCCCCGTTCGGGTCGTGGTAACTTGTCTCTTTATTTTACCAAAAACATTACATAAGAGTCATGTTTTAAAAAAAGGAATAGTCTGCTCTATCTCAATAATCCCAACCAATCTCCTAATAAAAATTGCAATCTACCTATCAATAGCGATATTCTTGCCATAGCAGTAAAACCAAAAGCGGCTCCAAAACTGACCATCAAGAATATGATACCTGTTTTTGCGACACCACCAGTAAAACCTTCATGTTTTTTGCTGAAATAAAAATAGACTAACCCAGATATGGTTCCAACGATTAAAATCACTTGTCCGAACGCTACGACAGCTGAACCAGAATTTAAGGGGTTTATCATAGTAGCGATAATTTGATTTATGACATCAGTTTCGAGGAATCTGACCAAACTGAGGCCAGCAGTAGTGCCTATCATCAGGGCGATGGGATATTTTCCAAGCCAGTCATACTTAGGAAAAATTTTCATCAACATCATGATACCAAGAAGTCCGGGTATCAATAATAACCAATTACTATTAAAATCAGTAATTAGCTTGTCAAAAAGGTTTGGAATTAACACATTATATATAGTGAAAATAAACCAGTAAGCAGCAGATACACCAACGAAGATTTGCTCAGCAAATTTGTAAAAAGGGTTATCCTTGTATAAAAAGCTCCAAATAGAAAGCGTAGCTAAAGCTCCTATCCAGATACCTAATACTGTCCAAAAATCAGTCATTTACGCCTCCTTTTTTGACTTATGCTTATTTAGATACCAAGCGACATTCCCGATGATGATAAAAATGATGATGATCAGATGTGCAATAGATTGAGCATCCATCCCTGCTGTCGCAGTTCCGGGAATGCCAACAAGTTTTTCATATTCGGCAGCAGCTTTTAAACCACCTATCAATCCTATGAGCTGTCGTTGTTCGTTTATGTATGGTAAAAAACCGGGTGTGCTAACAGCAGTTGTGGAACCTGTAACAGGTAAACCATAACTATCACCAGCAACCATAATCCATTCTCTCATACCGGGTGTTCCGGAAGAAAAAGAAGCTACAAAACTAAAATCATTGAAGTTTCTGACATCTCTCATAATATCAAAATTTCTGACATCATCTCCGTTTGCATCACGCGGAAAGACATCAATAAAATTTCGTCCCATAGATTGAATTGCAACCATTCCCCCAGCAGTGTAGCCAAGGTTAATAAAATTTACACCATAATTTAAATTATCACTTTTCTTTTCATAAATTTCATTCATTAGGCTGACACCCATGGGCCATAAAGCAATAGCTACAATCTTCAAATCCTTGTCTATAGCGTGTTGTATCATTGCTTCAGCAGCAGGTTGGATTTCAGGTTTACTAGCAGGATCATAATCAAAGGATAAGAGTATTCTATCACCGGGATGAGCAGAGTTTACTAAATCGTAAACCATTTTGACATTTGGAGTTACTTCAATTTCAAAACCAAAAGGTATTAACAATGGAATGGAAACTCCAAGTAATATAAACAAAAATATCCATCTTCTGTCTATTTTTGATATTTGTTTCCCTTCGTTTGAAGCTGAATGCTGCGAAATATTCTTTTTACTCATTATTTACCTCCTAACCATGATCTTTCTATACCCAGAATCAATCTCAGAGAACTTCCAATAACACCCAAACCAGCACCGATAATGATAGCTCTTTGTCCGGCAGTATTAGGAAAATCCATAATAAAAGCAGAAATATTTGGTAAATGTAAATAGGCTGGCAAACTGTTCGTCATCGCAGCTCCGATACTCGTGTTACCTAGCATCACTAAAACTGATACCGACAAAAGCAAAGTGCTTTCAAGAGATCTGGCAATAAAGGCTCTGTAAGCAGCAGAAGCAATAAAAAAAGCAAGTAAAGAAAACATTGCTGCCATCAAATGCTGATACAGGTTGATAAATATATAATCAAAAGGTTTTGAACCAATGAGATTACTTAACATCTCGCCATGCCCTAAAAGACCCGCTTGTCTTTGCATTCCAAAGAGTATACCAAAAAGAAACATAACTGCGAAACTGATGATTGCAGCAAGGTGATATTGCCAGTTTTCTGATTTTGAAAAAACTTTCATTATGTTTAATTTTAATAAACTGAGTTGTCCTAAAACAATAGCAAATCCTGCAATAATCAAAAACCATGATTCAAGTGTGCCACTTAATTGTGAAAAAGGTCTACGAGGGATAAATTCTGATAAAATCATCAAGATTCCTGCACAAAAAGCTATTAAAAGTGGTAGTTTGTATTTCATTATTCCTCCCTTTTATCCTGTAAAAAAAGCCTTAAAAGCTGTTATTCCGCACATCTCAAGCAAAACGCCCAGCACGATTAACACTATCACCACTATTTTTCCGAAATCTTGGCCTTTGAGTGAGCCGATTTGTTGTGGATTGTTGGATAAATATGCTGAAGCAGCGAAAAGTTCCTCTCCTATGAGGGTATAATCACAAGCAGCCACAAAGAAAGGTATCTGAGCCGCATTTGCTGTTCCTGAAATCTGGATTGCACCTATAGAAAATCCTGTTTCTGCTAAGATCAAAGATTCTGCCCAAAAACCGCCTAAAAAGAAATTTGTAGCAGGTTTTTCACGAATCATAATTCCATCAATACCTGCCACATAGCCAAACTGATCATCAGTGAGATAAAAAATATGGTCTGCATTGAACTCATCAGCACTACCAGCTTTTAAATATGACTCTTTCACTATATCTCTTGCCGCTGCCATAACAAGAGAATTTCTGCAAGGCACAATGATTTTAGAGTGATATTCAGCAACTTTTTCGGCAAGTTTTCCTAGTATCGTGAGAGCTGCTATAGTTTGCATATCGCTGATGTCAGAAATGCCAGGCACAAACAAAATAGGTCGCCCCATTTCTGTAGCTCTACCGACTGCTTCATCCATAGCCTCAAGACCATTGATTTTGCGAATATAAAACTCCTTTCCTTTGCCAGAAAGAGTTATATAGTAGACGATGGTCCCGCAAAAAAGAATTAATAATAATAATAAAGGTATCCTACTTCGATTGAACCATTGAGCTTTGGGTGTCGCACTATCTGCAAAATCGAGAGCGTAAGGAATTTGATTTATATCATCAAGAACCGGCATCAGCACTAAACGATAATGGACAGGATTCTTGATAAAATCATCAAATTCATCAATCAGGGTATTCGATTCAGGATTTTCAAGCCAAAATTCGTATTCCTCTCCATCGAAACTCCTATAAATGAGAACGCTTTCTGCCTGTAAAACACTTTCATCATAAGTGATCAGCAACCTTCTGCCATCATCGTTTGGATAATCACGAACTTGGAAATTCACATCGACAGAAAATAAAAAAAACGGGTAAATAAAGAATAGTAGCAAATAAATGTGCTTTATTAATTTCATATTACCACCTTATATCATATTTTTTTTACATTTTATTTTAATGGGGTCAATATGTCAAGTAAAATCAAAACACTCCAATCCTCACCTCTTTTCCCTTAAATACTGCAACGATACTGACTATTTCCTCTATCCCTAGTGCTTGCAATTCCTGAGCGTATTTTTGTTCTACCAGTTGTCTTCTACCGTATTCTATAGACTTTTCAAAGGTTTCTCCGCGGGCTTCATTTAATGTTTTAAATTCAAAGATGATGCCTCTCTCCCCCGCTTTCAGTGGGTCGTTTGGTGTCAAAATCACATCATATCTACCGAGTCCGGACTCTCTATTGCTTCGAATCTGGTATCTATCTTTTAAGCAGGCAAATATACCAAGCACAAAGCCATGATAAAATTTCTCTGGATTATCGCCACCGACATCGAAATAGGAAAATGTAGTCAGACAATACTCTGTAAACTCTTTTTTAAAGACTTCAATGTTCCCGTCTACAAGGTGGTGAGCGAGATTTATGATTTCGTCTGTTTTTTCTGAGGTATTGAACCAAGTGGGAACTATTTTTCTTTTAAAAAGAGCCTTGATTTCATAATTGGGTATTGATAGCTCTGCATTCGATTCCTCATCTTCATTATTCACATCGTAGTTGTCATATCTTAAATAGCCACACATTAAAAAGAAATTCCAGAGAGCGTTTTTATTCTCATATAATTCAGGGAATATAATCTCTTCATCGATATATTTCTTTACCTTTCCACCTTCTATCATAATCGACAAATCTTGTTTTACTGTTTCATCTGCTTCATGGCACATTTTTTTTATTATGTTGTTACTTGAAGTGTTTCCCCAGAAATGACCAAGTTTATTGTAATGTATAGCATTTAATATCGACCAAGGATTATAAACATCAAGTCCAGAGAAATTATAACCATTATACTGGTTTTTCACATCGCTAAAAGGTAAACTTGAATCAAAATAAACAAGCAAATTCTCTACTTCATCATCTGTGAATCCAAATTTATCAGCAGATATTTCACTCAGCATCGAATAAACTGAAATATTGTTCAAATCAGAAAAAATGCTTTCTTTAGATACTCTTAAAATCCCAGTCAAAACACCTTTTTCTAGGTAATTATTGTCTTTTAAGCCAGCACCGAGAAATCCTCGCATAAAATTCACTATCTTGTCGTAATATCCGTGATAAAAACCTGCATGGATAGGAGTGTCATATTCATCGATGAGGATGACGGGATTTGATTTGTAGTGTTCATAGAGAATTTGGCATAAAAATTTTAAAGATTCTTCAAAATCTGCTTGACTAGCGGTTTTATTAAGTATTTTTTTATAATAGTCATAGTCTTCAGTATACAATGAATCTGTTAATAAGACATTCTGATGCTCCCTATATAATTTTGAAACAGTAGTTCTGATTTTTTCGAGGCAAACATCAAAAGTTTCCTCTTTCACATCTTTAAAAGTCAAAAATATCACTGGATGCTTGCCTTGTTTTTCCATGATGTCAGTTTCTGATGATATTACAAGTCCATGAAAAAGATGAGAATTATCCTCTCTAGAATCATAAAAATATTTCAGCATAGAAAGGTTTAAAGTTTTACCAAAGCGCCGAGGTCGTGGATAGAGTAAAATTTTCATTCCATCAACTACATCCTTTATAAACAAAGATTTGTCTACAAAGTATATATTTTCAGTAATTATTTCTCGAAAATCGCTGACCCCTATCGAGAGTTTCTTTTTTTTAGTGCCACCATTGATTATTGATTTTTCCATGTCTTTCTCCATAAAGTTTTCTATCTCTTAACACAAGTTTTTTTATTAAAGTTTTTTTGTCAAGAAGAAGTGTTAAAACAGCAGAAATGATAATGTTGTATTGTGAGGAGCTAGATATGTTAAGTGTCAACATAAGCGCTATATTTCAAAAAATATTTGACAAAAATACAACCTTATTTTTTTTTGTATGAAATAAAATAATGGAGTTTATATGAAAACATCAAAAATCATTTTCCTCTTAATAGGGATTTCATGCCTGTTTCTGCTGATCAATAGCTGCGACAATAAGACTACAGAACCAACAATAGCAGTTACAGGTGTATCCTTGAATCAAACAACCCTCTCTATGCAAATTGGAGATACTAGAACCCTCACAGCTATCATCACACCTGAAAATGCAACAAACAAAGGTGTAATCTGGAGTAGCAGTGATGAAAGTGTAGCTACTGTAAATGATACTGGCTCAATCATAGGCATTGCAAAAGGTTCGACACTCGTTACTGCTACTACTATTGATGGTGATTTCTCTGCTATTTGTGTCGTAACTGTTGCTTCTAATACGCCCAATATACCCGTAACTGGAGTAGCTCTAAACAAAACAAATACTTCAATACTTATCGGAAATACAGAAGCCCTCACAGCAATAATCTCACCATTCAATGCTACAAATCAAAATGTATCTTGGTCAAGTAGTAATAGCTCAATAGCTACAATCTCAGATAATGGTGTTGTAACTGCTATAAATCAAGGCTCTATTACTATCACTGTAACTACTCTGGATGGCGGTTTTACAGATATTTGTCAGGTTGCTGTGAATCCAGCCCCTACAGCTACATTCATCATCGCTCTCACAACCTCAGATGGTGGCTCTGTCAATGGAGCTACGGTGATTCTGCAAAATCATGTAGGAGGTGCATATCAAGAGACAGCTACAAGTGCATCTGCCATACTAACTAATATTCCTTTTGGTTCTTATTATTTGATAGTCAATCACTCTGGCTATCATCCCTTTATCGATGAGACTTTTTCTGTCCAATCGCATGCAGTAAGTCATGCTGTGCATTTAAGAGATATTAGCTTACCATATATAGGGGATATAATCGAGTTTGGAGCTTACAACTGGCGAGTGCTGGATATCCAAGGTGGACAGGCATTGATAGTAAGTGAAAATATAATAGAGCGGAGGGTTTATCATACATCACAAGCAGCTATCACCTGGTCAAGGTGTAGTTTGCGAGCATATCTAAATGGTGATTTTTATAATTCGAGTGCTTTTTCAAATGAAGATAGGTCTCGGATAGTTCAAGTAACAAATGTAAATCTGAATAATCAATGGTTTGGAACGTACGGTGGATTAAATACCCAAGACAGAATATTTCTTTTGAGCATTGCTGAAGTAGTGCAGTATTTTGGGGATAGTGGGCAATTGGAAAATAGGCCTCCGGGAGCATCTCATATAAATGACCAATTCAATTCAAATCGGATTGCGACTATTAATGGGTCGGCTTCTTTTTGGTGGTTGCGTTCGCCTGGTGACAGTACTCATAATGCTATTCGTGTGTACAACGATGGTATCGTCTACCTGAGTGGTAGCTTTGTCAGCAACCATAATGGTGGAGTTCGTCCAGCTTTGTGGCTACAGTTGTAGTGGTGTATTGCATACACCTTTTAAATCATTTGTATTCACATAAAAATATGGCGTAAGCGATACGCCACTACGGATTAAAAGGCGTAAGCATTACGCCACTACGGGATAAAAGGCGTAAGCAATACGCCACTACGATATGGGGTCTGAGATAGGGGGTAGTGACACGGAGATTGCTTCGTGAGGATAGCAAGAAGGAACCTCGCAACGACGGTATTGTCCATTATACACTACAGGCGTAAGCAATACGCCACTACGGATTAAAAGAATTCACAGCGGGCTTCGTTTAGTGTTTTAAATTCAAAGCTGATGCCTCTCTCCCCCGCTTTTATTGGTCCGTTTGGTATCAAAATCACATCATATCTACCGAGTCCGGACTCTCTGTTGCTTCGAATCTGGTATCTATTTTTAAACAGGCAAAAATCCCAAGCACAAAACCGTGATATGACCTATCGGGAGTTTCTTTTTTTTAGTGCCACCATTGATTATTGATTTTTCCATGTCTTTCTCCATAGAGTTTTCTATGACTTAAAACAAGTTTTTTTAATAAAGTTTTTTTGTCAAGAAAAACCTAATCTAAATAAAATCATTGACAAAAACAAGTCCAAATATTTTCTTTAACAAAAATATAATATTTTGGAGTATAAAATGGAAAAAATGCCTTATGCCGAACCTTGGCGAGTGAAAATGGTTGAGCATATCAACATGTTGAGTAAAGAAGAAAGACAGAAAAAGATTGAGGAAGCAGAGTTCAATTTATTCAATCTTTCTGCCGAAGATGTTTATATCGATCTTATCACTGATTCTGGGACGAGTGCAATGAGTGATAAACAATGGTCTGCTTTGATGTTAGGCGACGAAGCTTATGCAGGTTCAAAAAGCTTTAAAAAGATGAAAAACAAAATAACTGAATTACTTGGATTTCCCTTTGTATTACCGACTCATCAAGGTCGCGCAGCTGAAAATGTTCTTTTTTCTGCTCTTGTAAAAGAGGGTAGCATAGTTCCGGGTAACGCTCATTTTGACACAACGAAGGGTCATATTGAGTATCGAAAAGGTATATGTGTCGATTGCACAATCGATGAAGCGTCAAATCCTACGCTATATCATCCATTTAAAGGCAATCTCGACCCAGATAAATTAGAAAACACTATCCAGAAATATGGTGCTGAGAATATACCGCTAGTAGTATTGACAGTAACATGTAATACTGGCGGTGGTCAACCTGTTTCAATGGAAAATATCAAATCCGTTCATGAAATATGTAAAAAATACAGTATTAAACTAATTTTTGATTCAGCAAGATTTTCCGAAAATGCCTATTTTATCAAACAAAGAGATCCCGGTTTTGAAAATAAATCCATAAAAGAAATTGTAAAAGAGATGTTTAGTTATGCAGATGGTATGACTATGAGTGCCAAAAAAGACGCCATAATAAATATGGGTGGTTTTATCGCTTTGAATAGCGAAGCTCTTTATCGAGAATGCTGCACATTTAACATCATTTTCGAAGGTTATATCACTTATGGAGGCATGAGTGGAAGGGATATGGAAACTCTGGCAGCTGGACTGGAAGAAGGCACCGATTTTAATTATTTGCAGGCAAGGATATCACAAGTTGCTTATTTAGGAGAGCAATTAAAAAAAGCAGGTATACCTTTGTTGGAACCTTTTGGTGGGCATGCAATTTATGTTGATGCAATGAAGTTTTTCCCTCATATACCTCAAATACAATATCCAGCTCAAGTCCTCGGGGTAGAACTTTATGTCGAAGCTGGAGTAAGAGGAGTAGAAATTGGAACTGTATTAGCAGATCGAGATCCTGTGAGCCGACAGGAAAGACCTCCCAAAATTGAATTGTTAAGACTCGCAATACCAAGGAGAGTCTATACAAACAACCATATAGATATGATAGTTTGGGGACTAAAACAAGTATGGAATAGACGAAATGAATGCAAAGGATTGAAGATAAAATGGGAAGCTCCTATCATGAGACATTTTACAGCTACTTTTGAGAAAATATGATACGAGGTAAATGTGAATAAACATGAAGAAGAAATTTTAGAAATAAGGAAAGATGCAGAAAGAATCCGTAGAGAAACGGATGCTATTCGTAAAGAGACTGAATCTATTCGACAAGAATCTGAAGCTATTCGCAAAGAAACTGATGAGTTACGAAAAATCAAAGAACGACTTGAAATAGAAGCGATAGAAAGCAGAAAAGAACTCGAAGCTCTCTCTAAAGAATCATTAAAAAGAATGGCTGAATTAGAATCACAAATTGGTGGCATAGCCAATAGCAATGGCAAACTTGCAGAGACATATTTTTTTAATTCTTTGAAAAACTCTATGAGCTATGGAGGCAGAGAGTTCGATGAGATAGACCAAGGACTCAGAAAAACCAAAAAACTTCCAGAAGGTAATCATCTAAGAGGTGAATATGACATTATCATGTATAATGGAGATACAATAGCTTTGATAGAGATAAAATACAAGGTAAATAAAGAAGATGTAGAAAAATTACTGAGAAAAAAGCTACACATTTTTAAGCAACTTTTTCCTAAATTTGAGAAATATGATTTTTTACTTGGAGTAGCAGGTATGTCTTTTGAATTAGGAGCAGAAGAAGAGGCTTTGGTAAATGGTATCGGCATCCTTAGACCTAAAGGAGAAAGTGTAGAAATACTCGACCAAAACCTGAAAGTGTATTGAGTTATTTATGGAAAATAAATAAAAAGGAGTTATCATGAATAAACATGAAGAAGAAATTTTAGAAATAAGGAAAGATGCAGAACGAATCCGTAGAGAAACGGATGCTATTCGTAAAGAGACTGAATCTATTCGACAAGAATCTGAAGCTATTCGTAAAGAAACTGATGAGTTACGAAAAATCAATGAACGACTTGACATTGAAGCAAAAGAAAGATGGGAAAAACTCGAAGCTCTCTCAAAAGAATCATTAAATAGAATGGCTGAATTAGAATCACAAATTGGTGGCATAGCCAATAGCAATGGCAAACTTGCAGAGACATATTTTTTTAATTCTTTGAAAAACTCTATGAGCTATGGCGGCAGAGAGTTTGATGAAATAGACCAAGGACTCAGAAAAACCAAAAAACTTCCAGAAGGCAATCATCTAAGAGGTGAATATGACATTATCATGTATAATGGAGATACAATCGCTTTGATAGAGATAAAATACAAGTTAAATAAAGAAGATGTAGAAAAACTGCTAGGAAAAAAACTACACATTTTTAAACAACTTTTTCCTAAATTTGAGAAATATGATTTTTTACTCGGAGTAGCAGGTATGTCTTTTGAATTAGGAGCAGAAGAAGAGGCTTTGGAAAATGGTATCGGTATCCTCAGACCTAAGGGAGAAAGTGTAGAAATACTCGATCAAAACCTGAAAGTGTATTAATAATAAAAAATAGATAAAATAAAAACGGAGGAATAACAATGAAAAAATTGTTAATCTTAAGCTTGATACTCGTTGTTAGTATCGGTTTAGTAGCGCAAGAGAGAGCGCATGGGCATCTGATAGTCATGCACCACGATCATGTTAGAGGTAGTGCAAGAGATGCCTTTATGGGTAGGTATTCTGCTATGGATATGGTGGAAGAACAGGCTTTAGTACCTGAACTAAACATCTATCTTTACACCTTCAATTATCGTTCATTCGATGAAGAGGAAATGCTGGAAATGGTGCGTCTGGACAATGCTGTTCGGTTTGCTCAATTCAATCCTTACTTAGAATTGAGGATAGATAGAAATGAAGAATTAATGCCTAATGACCCAAACTTTGATCAACAATGGCATCTAAAAAACACAGGACAATCTAGCGGAGCTGTAGGCATCGACACTAAGGCTACTTTTGCTTGGGCAGCCGCGCAAACAGAAGAAAACAGAAACGAAAGGGAAATAATTTTGGCTGTTGTAGACTCAATGGTTCCGAGCAGTATCCATCATCTTGATGTTCGTTGGTGGAGAAATGAAACAGGTTTTTGCCATAATGTAGTGGGCGAAGAAATGCATGGTTTTGACTGCCCGAATCCTACTGTCTGCGATTATTGGGGCTGGAATGGAAATTCCAATACACCTTTAGCACAAAATCCCCCCGGAACAAACCAACATGGTCTTGTTGTCTCAGGATGTGCTGCCCAGACTACTGGCAATAGTTTGCAAGGTGCAGGGCTGGGTGGGCTTTTTGAAAATGTCAAAATTATGCCTATACATATTTCCATGAGTAGTACTGCCCTCAATTCCGAAGCTATTAATAGTATGGGATATTTATGGAGGCTAAGAAATCTTTACAACCAAACAAATGGGCAACTTGGTGCATATATTGTAGCTCAAAACAATTCATGGGGACATGATGGTGGTCAGCCAAGCAATTATCCAGTCTGGAATCAAATGTATTATGAAGTGGCAGAACTTGGAATAATGAGCAATATAGCTATTGACAATGAGCCAACCAGAAATATAGACACTTTTGGTGATATGCCAGGTCTTGTAACAGCTCCTACAGCAATAAAAACTACGAGGATAAATAGAAACGGGAACAGAACAGGAGCCTTTGGGCCGACAATGGTCTGTGTCGCTGCCCCTGGAGACGCTATATTCACTACAGTCCCAAACAACGGATTTGCCAATGGTGGTAATGGATCAAGTTACGCATCACCAATAGTGATGGGCTTGGTAGGCTTGATGTATTCTACAGCGAATGAAGATTTATTAAATGCCTTTCCACCACTTGAACTCGCAGTCATGTTTAGGCAAATAATACTCGACACTGTCGATGTAATGACTCCTCTTGTAGGTCAAATAGTTTCTGGTGGTCGTATAAACGCTCATGCAGCTATTCTGGAAGTCCTTGCTCTAAATGAAGAGTATGGCAAGACTCCGTTCACAATTTTTGATTTTGAAGGCGATACACTATTACCTTCGTTAGGAGCTGGAACATTAACCCTGGTTGGTAGCACGACATCAACTTATATCATTGGGTTTGATGAAGTAGGTCAAGGTGGAAGGGCATTAAATACGACAACATACCCAGCTCAAGGAACTGCCAATGAAACAGCTGGAATAGATTTAAAGGTATCAACAGCCGGTTATGTCAATATCGAAATGTCATGGCACAATAGACATAGCAACACTGCAGCCAATAGATTGAGACTACAATACACATTAGATGGCTGGAACTGGATAAATTTTGAAGCAAATGAAACAAATGCGAGAAATAGAAGAGTATTTCCTACAGATAATACTGGCGCTGTTGAGTTTGATAATGGGTTGTATACAGTAGAAGAGGGTGATTCATGGTATTTCAGAACTGCTAATCTGATAGGCATAGAGGGTATCAGTAACAATCCAGATTTTGGGGTGCGTTTTGTGACTGCTTTCCCTTCTGGTGATGTTCAATACAATGCCTCTGGTTTGGGAGCAAACTATGCTCAAAATGGGACAATTCGATTTGACAACATCACTTTCTATTTCAAAGAAACAAGTGATTTCAATTTTGTCTCGACCCCTACAGCAAATCCAGGCTCAGGAACTTTCTTATCACCTTTCCAAGTCACTCTTTCTACAATGACTAGTGGAGCAAGCATTTATTATACAACAGATGGCTCAAATCCATCTGCTACAACGGGAACTTTGTATACAGCTCCTATTACGATAAGTGAAACAACCATCTTGAGATATAGAGGCGAAGCGAGCGGTATGATGCCTTCTGGAACAGCAGTTGAGTTTTATACTTTCCCTACCGCAGTGAGTTCATTGGCAGATCTTCGTTTAAAAACACCGGGAACTGACGAAATTTACCACCTCACTGGCGAAGTTTTTGTAACAATGACTCTACCAAACAACAGAAATCAAATCTATATTCAGGACAATAATGCTGGTATTTTGATAGATGACAACGAAAATATCATAACTACTACATACTCTATAGGAGATAGAGTTTCTGGACTGACAGGACGGACTGTTCTTGTAAATGGTATGTTGCAGCTAATCCCAGCGATAAATTCTGGGCAGATAATCTCCTCTGGTAATACAATAACGCCTGTAGAAGCGACCTTTGAGCAAATAAAAAATGCTACTGAAACTTATCAAGCAAGATTAGTAAAAGTAAATGCGGCTCAATTTAATATAAATGCAAATTTTGTGACCAATGCTGATTATCCAGTTACTGACAATTCTGGAGAATTTGTTTTTAGAACAGATTTCGCAGGTGTAGACTATCTTGGAACTCTAATTCCAGCAAATTCAGTAAATATCACAGGCATCATCTCAACGCGTTCCAATGGCTCACATATAACTGCTAGGCGACTATCTGATTTTGAAGACGCTATAGCACTGATGCCACCAGAAAATCTCAATGCTACATATGAAGGTAATAAGATAACCTTAACATGGGAAGCTCCTTCTGGGCAGATACTCGTTCATGATGTTGTTTTAGATGTAGAAAATGAAGAAATATCGACTTCTCGTAGCTCACAATCACAAGATGTCCGAAATGACGAAATTTTGACCTTTATTGGCTACAATGTTTATCGTGGCGAAATGCCAGTTCCTTTGCATCCTCAGCCAATCCAAAACTTATTTTATGAAGATATTGTCGTAGTAGACAGGATTTATATATACAATGTAACTGCTGTTTACAGTTCTGGTGAGTCCAATCCTGTTCAAATATCAGTGATTTTGCCTGCTTTGAATCCAGTTCGTAACTTACATGCTACTCTACCTCAAGTTTTACAAGTATCTTTGACTTGGGACGCTCCAGAAGCAGAAACATATGCTACATTGCAACATTTCAATGTCTATGTAGATGATGAATTTGTTGGTCTTCGTGTTGCTGGAGATTCAGAAAGTTATCAATTCGATATCAATCTCTCTACAGCAGGTGTTTATATGATGAAAGTCATTGCGGTATATAATCTCGGAGAGTCTGTTGAGCAAAGTATAGATGTTCATGTTTCTGAGACAGATGAAGCACTATTGCCGCTTGTCACTGAGCTTCATGGCAATTTCCCCAATCCTTTTAATCCAGAGACGACCATCAGTTTTTCTTTGGTGAATGCAGGGAATGTTAATCTCGAAATTTTCAATATACGCGGGCAAAGGATAAAAACTTTGGTAAATGATTTCAGAGAATCTGGCAATCATAGCGTTATTTGGAACGGAATAGATGAACAAGGTAATTCAGTTGGTAGTGGAATGTATTTTTATCGCATGATAACTGATGATTATTCATCTATCAAAAGAATGGTTCTGTTGAAATAATAGCTATTTTTTCTTTACATTTGGCTTGAAAATAAGCCCCCCATGAGGTCACTGAATGGGGGGCTTTTTTAAATTTCTAATCTGGTAAGAGGTCGCTCATTATTTGAATGACCGACCTCCCAGTCGATTATATCAAAGGATTTTCACCTCCAGCCTCTCGCAGAAACATAAGTGAACCTCTCGATTCTTATTGCTCTTGTCAATCACCATATTATCGTTTGTCTGTCACTCTTTCTACAGAGCTACAATTCCTAAAGGAATATTTATGTGTTAATGTCTAAGGGGTGTAAAATTTAGTTTATATTTCCTCGCTTTATTACCTCCTATTGATATAAAAATCATTTTATCGGTCAAACATCGAAAAAATCTTTTTCAAGCCACTACCACGCCGCTCCACATAATTTAAACGATGAAATATATCTGCTATCACAAGATAAACCTAATTAGCCTCATTTAGAAAAATACATAAGATAAAACAAATTAGGTTAATTAGGTTATTTTGGAGATAATCATTGACTACTGAGGTTGTTTTGTTGATTGAATTAGGTAAGAATGAGGTTTTCTTTTTCGTTCTTACGAGGTGATTTACCTGTAACTTATTTTTTAACACAGGTAGATAGTAATTCGCGAGCTATTTCGCAAGCTCAATATCTCTTGAACCGACATCTTCGGGGTGGGAATTATATTTGTTATCGTTTCTATAAAGAGCCACACACCTTCGGTGTGTGTAAGGAATATTATTAAATATATTTGACTTTTCGAAGCGGACTCCTACGGGATATATCTCTTGTGTGTAACCGTTTCTACCAAGCCATAATTCATATGGAATATTCAAAGAAGAATAATCAAAATTAAAAGTTGACACTTATAGGGTTGCCCCTACAATATTCTGACCAATGTCTACTGGAAATTCTATACAAGCACGTATTTCATATTGCCGACACCAATTTTTTCAGCATGAGTCAGTATTTTTCTTCCTTTATCAAAAATTTTTGACTTAGAATTTTTTTGTAAAACATCAAGACAAGCTGTATCGAGTGCTACAGGGTCAAGACTAGCAAATATTCCCACATTTTCAGCTTCAAAGTCCATTTTTGAGGAAAAACAATCGCAATCTTTGGTAATATTCAAGACAAAATTGATATATATATTTTTTTTCCCCAATGTAGCCGCAAAGGCATATTCAGCCATTTTTTCAAAGAAATGATCTGAGTTCCAATCATGATAAATAGCCCCAGTCACGCAAACAGCGATACATTTGGCACATCCTATACACAATTGTTTATCGATGTAAGCCTTTTTAAATAGTTTTATGGCATCGGCATCACAATGTTCCGCGCAGACTCCACAGTTAATACATTTACTTTCCAGGACAGTTGGTAAAGTCTGAGAATGTTGCTCCATTTTTCCACCGCGAGCTGCAAAACCCATACACAAATTCTTTAATGCACCACCAAAACCTGCTAAAACATGTCCTTTAAAATGGGAACAAATAACAAATTGATTGTAATTTTGAAATTCCAGACCCAATTTACATTTTTTTAGATATTCCTTGTTGATTTCAGCTTCATAATAGCTTTCCCCAGTTTCTCCATCAGCAATTACTATGGGAACACGGGTAAAACCATGATTATGAGCAAGTTTTAAATGTAGGGTTTTGGTTGTTCTTTGCCCTCGATAAAGGACATTGGTTTCAATGAAGCTGGTGTTTACATTTTTTGACTCTAAATAGTCAATAATAGCATCATAAGCTATAGCTGGAACATAAGTCACATTCCCTTCTTCACCAAAATGAACCTTTAAAGGCACATTATTATCAAATTTAAAATCATTTTCGTCTACAATTTTTTCCAACAAAGACCTAGCGATAGCGCCTATTTCTAGAAAATCACTTGTTTTTGTCCCGTAAAAAAACACTTTAGTCATATTTCGTCTCCTTTTTTTATCACTTTACAATAGTCCATTGTGAAAATAATTCATCTATCACGATTATTTCTCTGCCAATTTGACTCTTTATTTCTGTCATTGGCACATTATCTATAGACAACATTTCATAATTAAAAATCCCAGAGGAAAATATCGGGTATTCATTGTCGGATAAATCAATCTGAGTTTTTATATCTTGCCAAGTAAGCAAACCTGTGACAGTCACTTCCTCTCCGAAGAAATTATTTTTTATTACAGATATTCTGACATTTTTATTTATTAAATTTTTCTGCAATTCCTTTACAATTGGTTCAATAGCGTAGTATCCAGAAATAGAAGTAACAAAAACAGCATTCCCTTCCTTATTATCGAAAAGTTTAAAATATTTTTTTTTCAATCTTTTCCAGTTTTCATGAGATTTCCTTATCATCCCAATACCATTTTCTATTTGAGCATAATCTCCATAATATTCGTCACTTGGAATAGCTTTTTCCGCTTTGATAAAAATTTCATCTGCACAATAAATATACATTCCGTTTTCAGTGACATTTTGAGACTGTTCTACTTGATTTATCACGGATTCTGCTTCTTCTTTGGAGATTTTTCTCAAAACTTTTAAATTTTCTCGATGTTTTGTCAATCCTATCGGAACAATCCCAATAGACAATACATTTTCAAATCTTATCAAATCTAACAAGCATTTAGTTAAAAAATCCTTATCATTAACATCAGGGATCAAAACTATTTGGACATGTAACCAGATCCCTGCCTGCTCAAGCATTTTCAAAGACTCCATGATATTAAAATCAATTTCATAACAGAGTATTTGTTTATGAAGTTCTGGGTCTGTAGTATGAACCGATACATACAAAGGCGAAAGGTGCTGTTTTACAATCTTATCTATATTTTTTTTAGTAAGATTCGTCAAGGTGATAAAATTACCATAAAAAAAGGAATATATAAAGTCATCGTCCTTAACATACAAAGACTTTCTAAGCCCTGTAGGCATTTGGTCAACAAAGCAAAAAATACAGTTGTTTATACAGGTTTCGCATTCTGGTAATTCAACCTCATACCCCAAAGGTTTATCGAAATTATTAATCACCTTACAAGATTGATTTTTTTCGCTATCATCCTTGTATTGAACAGTAAAACGATTTTTTTGTGTATAATACATTATATCCAAAATATCAAAAACAGGCTCATTGTCAATACTGACAATAGTATGGCTTTTTTTGATGGGCAAACTAGCTGCTATAGAATTTTTTTGAATATTTTGTATTTTAACTGACATTTTCTATCCTCATACTACTCGATAAACTCCCTCCATATTTCAAAAGCTACCCATTTCATGATGATTTCTATAGATTTATCATTGCCTTTTTTAGCTTTCTTGAATATCTTTAAGAGATTTGAAAAATGATAATAAGGTATTTTTTCAGCCTTTTCTATCATCAGTCCAATTTCATTTGAGATCAATGAAAAATATTGAAAATTGAGATTGGGATAGTTTGGGTATGTATATTTTACCTCTTTTGGAATAGGAAAATCATTGCTATCTTCAGAAAAACTCGAATGTAGTGTCAAACTAGTTTCTATTATCTTATTGTTAGCGAACCTCTCTTGTAAATGGCTACAAGACAATGAATAAAGCATACCCGGACTAAAAAAATTTCGATATTTATTTAACCAACCCAATCCAACTGCTCTGTTGTTTATATGATGATTGGTGAGCAAGAAATGGTATTTATCATAAATCGTTTCTGAAATATACATTTTTCTTGTAAAATCTTCAAAATTTTGCTTTAATCCTTTCACTAAAAAAGGATAAAATTCTTTTCTGAAAAAATGATTTTTACTGATATAATTCTTCTTAAAATCAGTAAATGACCTACTTTTAAGTATTTTGAAATATTTTTCCAATCTCTTTATAGGTTCTTTTTCAAACAACCATTCAGTTGGATGACTGAGAAAGTATATATCGTTTTGCAGTGATTTAGTTTCAGAATCATAACTCCCAGCGAGATAAAAATATTCAGGTATATCCGCCAATCCTGTATGTAAAACATAATCTTTATAAAGTGAAAAAAGATTATTAGAGTCTTGATTATCAGGAATATTTTGGATTCTGAGTTTGCTTAATACATAGTCTTCAATGTATTCGACAGGGTCAGTAATTTCGTCTTTTATACCCCATTCTTTTGCGTTTTGTGGTTTAAAATGATATAAACCCCATTTCGATTTTTCTTTTTTACACCATATTGAAAAAGCAAACCTTGCAGAATAATCGGCTTCAAAAGGTATTAAGATAAAATCTTTTTCTTTCAGTTGTAGCTCAAAAGATTTTTTTAAAGAAAATAAATATTTTTGAGTGTCTGAATCATTACTGGAAATAAATTTTAGCTCTCTATTTACTACTTCTATAGTGTTATTATCGACAGTTAAGGTTGAGCCTTCTTTTAACATGGATAAATGTCTCAAAAAAGGTCTTTTTTCGAGTCGTAAAGGTAACAAAGCTAGTGCTGACAATGCTGCATAATCCCATTGTTTTTGTCCCATCAATTGTGAGATATAATGCTGTTTATTGGAGATCATTACATAATCCTCTGTATTTATATAATATACAGGGTAATGACCAAATTTATCACAAGTAATCTGTAAGAAATTTTCTCTGATTTTCAAAGCTAGATAATGCCCATCTATATCCGAAGGTAAATATTCAAAATTTAAGAGTCTATTCCAATCACTCGCATCAGCCTGCGAATAACCTGTTCCCTTTAGTATATAACCTTTGCCAATAACCAATTTTATAGTAGGGTCATCTTCAGTTGCTTTTGAAATAAATAACAATTCATCCCTACAACTATAACTAAAATAAAACGCAGGTTTTATTATAGTATTTGTAGTTTGTGGATGAACCTGTAAAAACTTCTCAATTTCCCATTCTAAAAAAGGTTTTTGGCTAATAATGCATAAAAACCAGCTCATTTATTCAGATTTACTCCTTATACTCAAACAGCATCCTTAAATCAGAATTATCAAGGCTTTTTAAAACTACATCTCCTTGATCTATAATATTGTCAAATAAATCTCTTTTTTTCTTTTGTAAAAGCATGATTTTTTCTTCTACTGAGCCTTTTGTGATCATCTTATAAACAAGCACTTTTTTTGTTTGTCCTATTCTATGAACCCTATCTATTGCTTGATTTTCAACCATTGGATTCCACCATGGGTCTACCAGAATCACTGTATCGGCAGCTGTGAGGTTGATACCAAAACCTCCTGTTTTAAGACTGATTAAAAAGAGTCTGACTCTATCATTGTTGTTGAAATGGTTTATCACATTCTTTCTGTCTTTTGTGCCTCCATCCATGTAATCATAAGGAATTTGTAGTTGTTTGACCATTTTTTCGATGAGCCTTAACATCTTTACATATTGACTAAATATCAAGAGTTTTCTGCCATTTTCGACCGCATCTACAAGTATTTCTTTCAATGTGTTTAGTTTTCCAGAGATATCGGCATCATTCAACCATTCTTCATTGATTAAACCCGGATGATCGCAGATCTGGCGAAGTCGTGTGAGAGCCGCTAACATTGTAATATAATTAAAGGCTCCGGTTCCTATTCCTTTATTCAAAGTAGATGAACTTTTGACCCCTTGCGGTAGGGTTACTATAGATTCTCTTCGTCTTGCATCATGTTTTTGACCAAAAACTTCATTGCGGACAGCCTCTAACACTTGTATATAATACCTTTCTTGTTTCTCTGTCATTGTGCAGTAAATAGCCTGTTCTTGCTTATCGGGAAGCTCTATCAAAACATCTTTTTTCTTTCTACGAAGTATAAAAGGAGCTATATATTGACGAATTTTATCAAGAGCGTTTTCATGTTTTGTGGCTGCAACGCCTTCTTTGGTATACACTTGAGGAGGTAAAACCATATATTCTTTCATCTTTTTCAATGATGGTAAATAACCCGGCATCAAAAAATCAAACATTGACCACAATTCGACTATGCTATTTTCAAGTGGAGTTCCGGTCATAGCAAGCTTATGTCTTGCTTTTATTTTTTTTATCGCTTTGGCTCTGAGAGTTATGTGATTTTTTATATGTTGTGCTTCATCAAGGATCATATAGTCAAAGTATATTTTGTCAAACTCATCCAAATCATTCTGTATCAAATTGTAAGAACATATCACTATTTGCACAGGAACTGTTTTCAAAAGATTTGTCCGAACTTCTTTATTGCCCTCATAAATTATGTATTTCAATTGAGGATTAAATTTTTCAATTTCTGCTACCCAGTTAAATAACAGTGTTTTAGGGCAAATAATCAAACTTTTTGAATCAGGTGGCAGATCTGATAAAACAGAAATAGCTTGAAGAGTTTTTCCCAAGCCCATTTCATCTGCTAAAATTCCATTAAGTTTAAAATTTTCAAGCATTTTTAGCCATTCATAGCCTGCTTTTTGATAAGAACGCATTATAGGTTTTAGGATATAATGAGGGTGTAAAGTATCCTTCAAGGCTCTTTTATGGAGAGCTGAATACATATCTTCTAAGTATTTATCACCATATATATTTATTGCTGGATTCAATTTTCTGAGTTCATATATCCAAGGCAATCTATATATTGCCATTTTATGAAAATAATCTGCATCTTTTTGGCTTAAATTTAACATACTTTCTATTTCATCAAAAATATCTCGATTTCCTATACGAACGCTTGAACCATCTGGTGCGGTTAAAAATTTTGCTCCTGAGGAAAAAAATTGCCGCAGCATATCTTGAGTCAGCTCAATATTGGTAGCTTTATAAACCACTTTATAGGAAAACCAATCTATATTGTCGTCTGAAGTTATCTCAATTTCTGGAATGAGGTTGATAGTTTTCACAAAATCCTTTTTCAAGTTTTCAGACAAGACGATGTTCCAGCTTGGATGAGCTAGATCAAATAAATTGTTTTTGATATATACTATTTCTTGTGCTTTTGTTACTACCCAATCAAACTCGTTAATATCAGTGGGGTTAAAAAAGAGATGGTTTGTTACAAAATCACTCACAGTGTATACAAGCTCATCAGGCAAATAATACCATCTATCTGACTCAATAAATGATAGTTTAAATAAATTCATTTTTTCTAAAGCCATTGTCAGCGGGATTTTTTTGCCATTGGCATACTCAAAATAGGCATGGATGCTAAGTGGAGAAGGGTCTACTTTGGGTGTGACAGATTCGTTGTTGGAAGCTTGCATTTCTCTATTTGCAATTGCCAGCGCTTTAAAATGCCCCTGCCCTCTCTTGTCTCTAGGTGACAGTATATCTCGACCATATTCATTTTTCCGTTCTGTTGTTTCTGAAACACTCAAATCCTCACTTTCTTGCGCATTTTCCTTGTTTGCTGGTTTAGGAGATTTTCTCTTTTTATTGATTAAGAAAAATACCTTAGGTTCATCATCTGATATTTCAGGAAAGTCAATATTTTCTTCAAAATCGAGATAATTGTTAAATAAAGACAGTTGCTTACCTACTATAGTTTTATAATAAACAAGCTCTGTTTTTTTGAAAAAGTAGCGACTCTCGAAAATACTAATTACAGTCTCATCATCAAAGGGTAGATTTACTTTGTGTATCGTGTTATTTATCAATAAATATGTTGATAAATATACAAAAAACTGATGGATTGTATGCGATTCTGAGACAGCTAACCTGAAATTATAGGGGTCTACCTGTGAAATGTAAAAATTCAATGACATTGTATCATCAGCAAATTTCAGTTTTTCTCCTGTTTCCATGATTGAAAATTTTGCCTGTATATTTTTAATATAAGGTATTAGACGGACAAATGATTCTTTATTTACACTAAAATAAAGGTTTTTTATACCGACAGACCTTTTTTCTATAAACAATGCTTTTATAAAGAGCAATTCGTCTATGGTAAAAAATCCATAAATGTCATCAACATCTTTTATGCTTTGAAGGAGATTATGTTGAGTAATCTTTTCTGGTAATTTTGATAAATAATTGACCAACCTACTGAATGACTCAGGGTCTAAATTCTTAAAATATATCTTAATTACCTCTTCATCAATTGAGTAAAATCCCTCTATTTGAAAAATTATGTTCTGATATTGTGTCTGGATATACTCATTCAATTTACATACTCTTTTTGAAAATACAGTCGTTTGGATAGTCTGCAATTTGTTGGTAGTGATATTGTTATAGGCATATTCAATATACTTGTAGTAATATCCTTTTCTTATATCGTTCGTTAAATCAGCATCATGATGGATTAATTCGTCATCTTGCACATTATAAATGAACCTCACATTGTTAAAACTACTATTTGCAGTGCTTAATGAAAAGGATAGTATATAATTGTCATCCTGATCGCGGAGGATTTCATACTCAATACTATTTTCATCAATCTTACGGGATAACTGCCTAAAATCCCATGAGCTTGATATTTCATGAAAGGTTTTTCTAAATATCTTTGCCATTTTACCTCTTTATTTTTTTCGTCAAGAGAACAAGTTTTTTAATATTGTGTTTTTTGTCAATAGAAAAAATTTTTTATTAATATATAAATATTTTTTTGCTACAAAAAAATAATAATTATTAAATACAATAAGGAAAAGCTAAAAGCTCTTGACAAAATATATCTTTTAATTTTTTTGTCTCATTAGGATTATAATGGAGTTATATAAATGGAAAATTCTTTAGAAATAATTAAGTTTACAGAATCTTATTACATCGACATAAAAAAGATGTTAAACAAATGTTTTTCCAATGAATATTATCTCCAACTTACTGAAAAGCAGTTGGAGAAAATTTACAATGATTTACTGAGGCAATACAATTCAAAAGACTTATTTCTTGATATATTGCTACAAAAGAGCATTGCAAAAGGATTCATTATTTATCAAATTGATTCCCCGAGCAGTGACTGGTGCGAAAAAGAAGATTGGGGTTTTATCAGAGAAGTTTATATTGTCAATGAACTTAGAAAAAAAGGGATTGGCAAAAAATTAGTCAATCATGCTGAAAGGGAATTGCTTAATCTTTCTGTAGAAAACATTTATATCACAGCAGACGACAACAAAGATTTTTGGATTAGGTTGGGTTATAAAGAGACAGGGGAAATCTGCCAAAGAAATGGTGGTTTTATTTTTATTAAAAAAGAAGAGATATAGATATATTGAATTTAAATAATTTTACTGAAAAAGTTTCTAATAATAAAATTGATACTCATTTACATGGAAAATACAGCTCTGATAGTATTTTAGGGTATCGTGAGTTATGTCAGAAAGCTATTGAAAAAGGATATGGAGTTATTGCTTTTACTGAACATTATGATTTGATTGATACAGAACTGAAAGAATATGGTCTATTACCAATAAAAAGGTATGTTGTTGAGCTTGCTGAGATAAAAAAAGAGTATCCTGACTTAGAAATAATTACCGGAATTGAACTTGGTGAACCTCATATTGTTGGAGATTTTGCCAATAGATTGTTTCTTGACTGTAAAATTGAGTATATAATTGGGTCGTTACATGTTACCAGAAGCGGTGTAAATGTATCGTTGAGACTACCCAAGCCAATGTCTAAAAAAGAAATAACGGAATATTATGAAGAAAATTTAGAAATGGTTAAAAAAGGTGGGTTTGATACTTTAGGACATTTAGGCATTTATAAAAGAGGTCTTGGTAAAGTATCAAGTAAATCCGATAGTTCCGTCTATATACCTGATGAGAATCATGTATATATAATCATTGACGAAATATTTCGACAAATGATAAAAAAAGAAATTTGTCTGGAGGTCAATGCCTCTGGTTTTAAGGTTGATTTTAATAATCATATACCCGAACCAGAAATTTTATTAAGGTATAAAAAACTTGGCGGTAAATTGATTACTATATGTTCTGATTCACATGATTTAGGACATTTTGATAGGTTTTATCAAAAAACTCTTGACAATTTAAGAGGTATAGGGTTTTTGGAACTTTATTGGAAAAAAGGTCGAGATTGGAACTCTAATCGTATACATTCATATTAATTTTTTGATATTTTAGGCTTCGCAGACGGGAGTCCCCAAAAGGAGATATAGTTTATGAAAAGTTATAGACTTGATGAATTAGAAATAGGCATGATAATAGCAGAAGATATGGTTTTGTTCGATGGGATGATAATGATTAAATCAGGCATTGAATTAGACGAGACTATATTAGAAATATTTAAAAAGCAAAATATAAGCTCTGTCTTCGTTCAGGAGCCTATTGACCATAGTAAAATTTTTTCCAATGAAGAAATAGAAAAGATGAAAACAGAAATTGAAGAACAAAAAAAACTTTTATTTCGCGACTGTATCGAGGATGAATATATGAGCGCATTGTTTCTAACAGTATGCAATTTAAGACTTTTGGAGAGCATGGATGGATAATAAAACTCTTTTTTTAAATGAACTTTTAAGTTTAACTATCCAAAATCAAGGGATGTTCTTTACTTTGAACATACTAACTGAGTATAAAAAGGCTATCTCAAACCCAGAGACATCTGTAGGAAAAATAGCTTCTATAATAGAAAAAGATCCCGGTTTGACAAGTTCTTCCTTAAAAATGGCAAATTCAAGTTTTTACGGTTTTTCAAAAAGTGTACATACTGTAAAACAAGCTATCTCAATATTAGGTTATAAAACTCTTGAAAAAATCTTGCTCACACAAGCAATGAAAACATCATTTTTATCTCAAAAATTACCTTTTATGAACGAATTGTGGAAACATTCATTGACAACAGCAATTGCCTCCCACCAAATCGCTCTCATGATTAACCCTATCCTTGCTGAACAGGCTTTTATAGTCGGTTTGTTACATGATTTAGGTAAATTTATGCTTCTCTGTTTTAAAAAAGATGATATGGATAAGATCTTAAAAAATATAGAAACAAACCCTCATCAATATTCTATCAATTTAGAAATAGAGGTGTTTGAGATAGACCACCAAGAAATTGGAGAATTTTTTGCAAAACAATGGTTATTTCCTGAAAATGTCTCAAATACAATCAGGTATCACCACACAATCGACGCGGATGTTTCCGAAATTGATAGAACCTTGATTTGCATAGTAGCTATCGCAAACAATATCGCGAAATCAATGGAATTTGGTAAATCAACCTCCGGTCTAGTTGAATTATTACCACATTCTGTATTTAATAATATTTCTTTTAAACCTAATGATTTTGAGAAAATTGTCTATACAACAAAAAACAAATTTTATGAGTTAATCTCATTGATGGAAGACTAAGAATGAACCCTTTTAGATTTGGAATTGATTTTATTGATAATCAGATGCATAACCTTGTTGATAAAGGTATTTATTTATTTTACGAGTCAAAAGGATTTGTAAGATATTCTTTTATATATCATTTATTGAAATACAATCAAAATTTCAATATCCCTTGTTTATATCTCACAGGTTTAGACCTTACAAACGACAATGATTATATCAGAAAAAAAATAAACGGCTTAAATCAATTTGAACATTTAACAATACTTGAAACTCCTATGTATTTAAGGAGTTTAGTTAATGATATCAGCGATTTAAATAGTGTTTTGAGAGATTTTGATGTTTATATTAAAACTATCAATCCAGAGCTTGTTATTATTCAAAATATTGAATATTTTTTCAAAGATGAAAAAGGTAAATCAGATTCAGGATTTTTATCTTATTTACTTAATCATTTTAAAAAATACGAAGCTATCGTTATTGTAGATATTTCAAACATAAGCCTAAAAGGCAAATATGATTATGAAAAATTTACATTAGGCACCTTTGATTTCGTGAATCTTGGAAAAAATGAAAATTACCAGCTAAACTATAAAAGCAATAAAAATAGCAAGGATAATCTATCTTTAATGTTTTCTTATGATTCTGAATTTAACATCACTATTCCTTTATACAAAAATTCTTATGCTTTTACGCTCGAAAATTGTAAATTTGTTGTCATGATTAAAGGGTATGAGATTTATAAAGAATATTTTTTAGAAATATTTGATCATCAAGTAGATTTTATCAGCTTTTCATCTCTATCTGAGTTGTTTGACATTAGGATTGATTCAAAGCATTCTTTGATTTTTTTACCTTCGTATTATGAAGATTTCAATGGTTGGGCGGCTATTCAAAAAATCAGAAATAAATATCCACATAGCAAGATATTATTTACAGGCTCATCTTATATTTCTGCTGCTCAAAAGGTTAGAGCTATCAGATTGGGAGCTGATAAATATCTTGTTTTTCCTTGTGCTATTGATGATTTAAAGAAAACCCTACTTGAAATGTATGAATTGGAAGAAAAAGAACAACAAAAATATTATATCCATAAAATTCTACGCTCTTCTTTCGATTTGTTAAAAGGATATAAATCAAAAAATATACTGAAAAAATCACTCGCCAGGTTTATAAAGGATTATTCTTTTGATATGATAACTAAAGGCATTTCTCTTCATTTTTTTAAAGCTTTGATTAATACAGATTCTCTTGATATAAACGCTTTTGTCAAACAAAGTAAGAACTTGATCTTTGCTAGCACTTATTTTATTGAACAAAAACACGGACTTTTGTTAATTTATAAAAATATTGACTCGAGGCATCTTTCAAATACGAAGAACGAAATAGCTCAAAACATAAAGACTTATATTGACCTAAAACCAGTAGATGCGCAACAAGTCAGCACTATTCTTAGGAAAATTTCAACTTTGTTGCCGAGAAAAAATTTAGTTGTTGACTATATACACAACATTAACTACCCTTTGAATGAATCGGACATAGACAATATTTTAGAATGGATTTATTATTTTGGATAGCTACATCATTTTTCAAATCGCCCATGGATTATTAATACTTATTTTATTAATATTATTATTTTTAGTCTTTAGAATTTTTCGTTTCTATAGGGTTTTGAAGAAATCTATCAATCTCTTTAAACCAATAAATAAAAAAATTAGCGTAAAAAGAAGTAGAAAAACAATAAGTCCTGTCTCTAAAATAGGTGCTACTATATTCAAAATTTATAAACTCAGCGACCATGTTAAATTTAAAAATTTTTTTGATTATGACAAAAATTTGTATACTATCTTTATAAAAAAGGAACTGAACAATGAAAACAATCAAGACAGCGATTAAATCAACTCTTATCATCGATCCAGATGAAAATGAGAATGTAACACTTATATCTATTTTCAAAGAATATGGACTTGAACTTGATATTATAACCAGAGAAAATGATTTTCTAGAAAAATTAAATAACAATAGGTATGAATGCGTTATGATTCATAGCGATTTACCAGAAAATTATACCGATAAAATTGTTGATACTCTTAAAATTGATTTTCCCAATATCGTGGTCATTATTCTACTGGAAAATCCTACTTTCGATAAAATATTCCACTTTGTCAGGTCTGGTGTTGATGATTTTATTCTGAAACCTTTTATTTGGGACGATATAGAAAAACTTTTGAGATTTTATTACTATTAAACTATGAAAATATTATTATTGATACAATATGCTTATTAATGATATTCGGTAAGTAAATCTGTATAATAAAATATTTGGAGAATGAAATGGGCTTGACCTTAAAACCAAAGGAGTTGATAAAGTTTTTAGAAAAAAGTGGATACAAATTCGTTCGTACCAGAGGAACAAGTCATAAAATATACAGCAATGGCTCTCATAGTGTATCTATACCAATACATGGTGGCAAGGAGTTCAATATAGAGTTTATTATGACTATTTTACAAGAAACAGATTTAAGTAAAAAGAAATTACTAAAATATTTAAACAGATAAAAGGAGGATAGGCTATGAAAGCAAAATTAGCAATGGTATGTATAAAGCAAGACAACGGTTCATATTTTGCTATTTGTCCTGATATTAAAGGATGTTTTACACAAGGAGATACTTATGATGATGCTTGTAAACTGCTACAGGAATTAGCTGAGGCAACTGTTCAAGAAGATTATGATGAAGATGAAAAAGAATTTATTCTTCAGCCCAAAAATAGAATATTTTCAGAATTTGAAATCGAAGTAAAATAGGGACTATGGAGATGTTTTTGTAGGCTAACCCTTACGGTTACCATATATTGTAGCGGTTTTGCTTAGAACTGATTTATCCGTTCAGATAAATCATTGTTGCACCCCATTAAGTATGAATGGGGGGTAATAATCGGAACAGATAAATGAGCGCAGTCCAAGAGCCCATATTTTGTCGTTTTTATTGATTTTTATGAACCAATATTTGTAGTGGCGTATTGCTTACGCCTTGTAAAACGCTGATTTTTATGAACCCATATTTGTAGTGGCGTATTGCTTACGCCTTCTAAAACGCATGTATTCGCATTGAAAATAAGGCGTAAGCAATACGCCACTACAGATATAAGGCGTAAGCAATACGCCGCTACAGATATGGGGCGTAAGCAATACGCCACTACAGATATGGGTTATCAGACTGCGGTCACAAATCAGTTCCCTACAATACCCACGCTCTGTTTTTTTTGGGACTAATGAATGATGTTCATAATGCCACCACGAAGCGAAGCGGAGTAGCCTGTCATCTCCGATTGGCTTAATGTAGGAAATCGGAGATTTCTGCTACGGGATGGAAATCGGAGATTTCTGCTACAGCATAATTCAAAAACCTCTTTTTCAAAAATAAAATTTTTGCCGCAGCGCAGCTAGATTTTTAGATTACAGATTTAGCCACAAAGCTGGACGAACTCCGCCGTGAAAGTTGTTGTTGACAATGATACCAGACACGTTTAGTTCACCAGTGATGCGCACAAGACTAGCGTAAGTAGTTCTGCTACCAGGCGAACGCAACCACCAAAAAGTAGCCGACCCATCAAAAAAAGTCGCTATCCGATTAGTATTGTATTGATCATCAATACTCCAAGCCCCAGATGGTCTATATGCCAGCTGTCCACTATCTCCAAAATACTTCACCACTTCGGCAATGCTCAAAAGAAATATCCTGTCTTGAGTATTTGCTCCACTATTTGTGCCAAACCACTGATTGTTTTCATTGACATTGATTACTTGGACTATCCTCTCTCTGTCAGCATTGCTAAAAGCACTCGAATTGTAAAATTCTCCATTGAGATAAGCACGAAGGCTACAATCTGCATAAGTAATATCAGTCGATGAAGTATGATACCCCCTACGCTCTAGGATATTCTCACTCACTACCAATGCTCTATCACCTTGTATGTCCAGTATTCGCCATTCATGATCTCCAAACTGGATGATGTTACCGATCCTATCGTCTGAAGTCGATAAATTTACTGAATGACTTACTGTGTGCGATTGCACAGAAAATGATTCTTGTATAACCGTGTGATAATTTGCATGACTGACTATCACAGAATATGTCCCGAATGGAATATCTGTAAAAATTACCGATGAGCTAGTCACTATCCGCTCATAAGAACCACCTACATGATTCTGTAATACTGATGTAGCACCAATTACTGATCCCCCATCCGATGTCGTGAGATTGATGACAACTGTGGCTGTGTTTGGCTCTGTAGTTTTTTTGTCACTACATGAGCCTAAAAACAGCATAATAAAAATAGTCAACAAAATAATAGTTTTAATTTTCATTTCCACCTCTCTGTATTCTTTATAGTGCCAATAAAAAAATTCTGTGATTTTTGTCAAGTAATATGACATTTTAGATTTTATTTACCAAAAATAATATCACGAAGTGATTATCTTTTAATAGAAACAGATGACACCATGCCCCTTCCCTCCTCCCCTCACACACCGCGAGCGGTGTGTGAGGGGAGGAGCAAAAGGCGGAACGGATACATCCGTTCCCTACACTCACACAACTTCGTTGTGTGTAGGGAAAACAATTTATTTTATTAAAGCTGACAAAGGATGTATGTTATACTGATTTATCTGTTCCGCTTTTTGTAGGGAACTGATGTATCTGTTCCGCCTTTTGTAGGGAACTGATGTATCTGTTCCGCCTTTTGTAGGGAACGCATTTATGACTGCAGTCTGAGAACCCCTATTTTGTCGTTTTTAATTATTTTTATGAGATCATATTTGTATTCGCATCGAAAATAAGGCGTAAGCAATACGCCACTACAGATATGGGGCGTAAGCAATACGCCACTACTTTTTGGGCGTAAGCAATACGCCACTACAGATATGGGTTCTCGGACTGCGGTCATAAATGAGTCCTCTCTGAAAAGTATATTAATAAAATTTACCTTACATAAGCCTCTTAGGTATGTGAAGCTCGGTAGAAAATGATGTATAACCACAACATCGCATCCCATAGGAGTCCACTCCGAAAAGTTGGTTTTAATTAATTATTAACATATCTATACATAAGCCGAAGATATGTGGCTCTTAATAGAAAATGCGGATATGTTACATTTTATTGGACATTTTTTTTTGATTAATGAATGATGTTCGTAGTGCCACCACGAAGCAAAGCGGAGTAGCCTGTCATCTCCGATTGGTTTAATGTAGGAAATCGGAGATTTCTGCTACAGCATAATTTAAAAACCTCTTTTTCAAAAAAAATTTTGCAGCTGCGCGACTAGATTTTAGATTTCAGATTACAGATTAAGCCACAAAGCTGGACGAACTCCACCAGAGCCGCGGACACCGTAACCAGACACGTAGATGTGACCATAGATGTTCATATTACTAGCGAAAGTAGTACTGATACCAGGCGAACGCAACCACCAAAAAGAAGCCGACCCATTAAAAAGTCGCTATCCGATTAGTATTGTATTGATCATCAATATACTGAGCCCCAGATGGTCTATTTGCCAGCTGTCCACTATCTCCAAAATACTTCACCACTTCGGAAATGCTCAAAAGGAATATCCTGTCCTGAGTATTTGCTCCGCCATTGGTTCCATACCACTGGTTGTTTTCATTGACATTGGTCACTTGGACTATCCTGGTTCTATCAGCATTGCTAAAAGCATTCGAATTGTAAAATTCTCCATTTAGATAAGCTCGAAGGCTACAATCCGCCCAAGTGATTGGCCCAAATTCATGATGATATAGCCTAAATTCAAGTATATTCTCACTCACTACCAATGCTCTACCACCTTGTATGTCCAATATTCGCCATTCATAAGCCCCAAACTGGATGATGTCACCGACCTTAATATTGTCTGGTTCTGTAGTTTTTTTGTCACTACAAGACCCTAAAAGCAGCATAATAAAAATAGTCACCAAAATAAAAGTTTTAGTTTTCATTTCCACCTCTCTATATACTTTATAGTGCCAATAAAAAAATTCTGTGATTTTTGTCAAGTAAATTGATAATTTAGATATTAATTAATAAAAATAATATCACGAAGTGATTATTTTTTAATAGAAACAGATGACACCATGCCCCTTCCCTCCTCCCCTCACACACCGCGAGCGGTGTGTGAGGGGAGGAGGGGGACCTGGAGAGGCATCCTTTTCTATAAAGAGTCACACAACTTCGTTGTGTGTAAGGAAAATTATTTATTTTATTAAAGCTGACAAAAGAGGTATGTTATACTGATTTATCTGTTCCGCTTTTTGTAGGGAACTGATGTATCTGTTCCGCCTTTCGTAGGGAACTGATGTATCTGTTCCGCATTTTGTAGGGAACTGATGTATCTGTTCCGCATTTTGCATGGAACGCATTTATGACTGCAGTCCGAGAACCCCTATTTTGTCGTTTTTATTTATTTTTATGAACCCATATTTGTAGTGGCGTATTGCTTACGCCTTCTAAAACGCTGATTTTTATGAGATCATATTTGTAGTGGCGTATTGCTTACGCCTTCTAAAACGCTTGTATTCGCATCGAAAATAAGGCGTAAGCAATTCGCCACTACAGATATAAGGCGTAAGCAATACGCCACTACAGATATGGGTTTATCAGACTGTGGTCATAAATCAGTTTCCTACAATACCCCCACTCTGCTTTTTGTTGGTAAAAATGTATATCGGAATCCCTGCAAGCATCAAAATAAATGTAAATAAAGCATATTCTGCACCTATAGCATAGATTACATACAATACATAAACTGAAGCAAGCAGCGGTAAGATACTTTTTTTAATAAATATCCAAAATGTCAGTTCTTCCTCCATTTTGAGCAGTTTTATTTCAGCAAAACAGCTAAAGATATAGGCTGGCATCATTGTCAGTGAGGCAAGAGCTATCAAATAATCAAAGGCTTGCTTGAGACCTATAAAGCTAAATAAAAAGAATAGATTTGTGATGATAGAGGCTGTTACAAGAGCAAAAATTGGAGTTCCTGTTTTTTCATTTACACTTGCAAATTTCTTTGGAAAGAAGCCATCTTTTGCCATTGAGTATCCAGCTCTACCTGTTGTCAATATCCAGCCTGAACCAGAACCTATCCCACCTAGAACAATACACATAGCAAAAAATTTCCCGCCAAATGATGTCCCTGTGATTCTGTTCAAAATTTCAGCTAATGGTGCAGTTTGGCTTGACAAATCACTTTGATTCATTGCTCCCATAGCTAAAAAACTGATTATCATATAAATCAAAATTGTCAATAAAGTTCCGTAGATAGTGCTTTTTCTTATATTTTTGTCAGGATTTACTACTTCTCCACCTGCCATTGCAGCACTTTCTATCCCAATAAAAGACCATAAAGTGATACCAATTGCTATTGGTAAAGTATTGATAAATCCACTACCACCCGTCGTTTCAATCACTTGCTCTGAAACTGTAAATAAATTTGCCATATCAAAACCTACAATTCCAATTACGATAAATAAGCCCAAAGCAAAGATTTTTATCCCTAGTGCGTATTGAGAAACTAAACCTGCTCCCTTGACTCCTCTGATATTAATCAAAGTGAAACCCCAAAGCATGGCTGATTCTACAAAAAATGCTGGAAATGATGAACCAAATATTGGGAATACTTCTGATAGGTAGCGAACTAATGTCGTGATTATAGCTGCATTGCCTATCATCAAACCTATCAAAAAAGTAAAGGATACCATGAATGCTGTCGCATCTCCAAAGGCTTTTTGGGTATAAACAACAGGACCACCAGACTCTGGATATTTTGTCCCAAGATTTGCAAAGGACAAAGCTATAAGTAAAGAACCTATACCAGTGATTACCCAAGCTAACATAGTCCAAAGTGGCGTCGATGATGCTGCTAAGCCCTGAGGAGCTGCAAATATACCAGAGCCTATCATATTTCCTACAACAATCGCTGTGGCAGAAAGTAGAGTCAGCTCTCTTTTGAGTTTGCCACTTGGGGACTGAAACTGCGGCATCTTTTCTGCAACATCAATCTGTGTGTTAAATCTATTTTTTTCTTTTTTCATATATTTTTTAGGGAACGGATGTATGAGTTCAGTCCGAGAACCCTAATTTTGTCTTTTTTATTTATTTTTATAAGGTCATTTTTGTAGTGGCATCGAAAATAAGGCGTAAGCAATACGCCACTACGCTATCGGGCTGTCTGTTCATTTGGCGTAAGCAATACGCCACTACAGATATGGGGCGTAAGCAATACGCCACTACGTTATCGGGCTGTCTGTTCATTTGGCGTAAGCAATACGCCACTACAGATATGGGGCGTAAGCAATACGCCACTACAAAACCGCTTGTATTAGCACCGAGTATAAGGCGTAAGCAATATGCCACTACAAAAGACGCGGTCATGTATCCGTTCCGTTACAATTGTTATTCCTTATTTTCGGAACAGATAAATCAGCTCCTTACAAAAGATTAATTTTTCTATTAACTTTGTAATTATACTGCTGGAAAATCCTACTTTCGATAAAATATTTCACTTTGTCAAGTTTGGTGTTGATGCTTTATACTGAAATCATTTTTGGGGGATGATATAGAAAAACTTTTGAAGTTTTATTGCTATTAAAATGCTATACATATCACTACTGTACGCTACAAACCCATCACTATCTCATCACGAGAAAATGTTGCCAATTCTACCAGTATCCTTTCGATTATTCTATTAAAATTTGATATTCGGGAGTCATCTTTATTTACTAGAAAAGAAAAAGCGAGTAACTCACCATCATGTGTTCTAATATATCCAGAAAGTCCCCTTACGCCTGATATATATCCAGATTTAGCATATACTCTTTGGTTTAATATATCTTCTTGAAAAGCATTTCGAATGGTCCCATCCACACCACTGATAGCAAGAGTATTTTGAAATTCGTTTCCCCATTGTGAATCAGCCATAATTCTTAGCACATTTACGAGAAGACTAGGAGTGGTTTGATTTAGATATGCCAATCCTGAACCATCAAACATTTTTAAATCATCAATATTTACATGATTTCTTATCAACCATTGTTTGATAATTCTTTCACTTCCCCAAGTTTCCCAACTTTGATCACTGATTGTTAAGAATAGTTGATTTGCTACAAAATTATTGCTTCTTTTGTTAATTTCATTGGTTATCTCATGTAAGGTTGGTGAATAAATAGAAAAATAGTGAGAATAATTATTAATAATAATATCCCTTCCAGAAAGGGCATGAAAATAGGCATCACCTCTTATTGTTATACCAAACTCTTCAAGTTTTTCTACTAAAACATCCAAAGCATACAATTCAGGTCTAGGTATTGCCAAAGAACGATATTGTGTTCTACTATTTACCCAGATATTACCTGAAACAGTTAATATATTACTCATTTGATCGGTATGAAAACTAAGTCTTTGCTGGCTTCTTGTAGCAGTAGTATTAACATTGTTTATGATTTCAAATCCTGTATTTACAGGATAAATACCTATTTTTGCAGGTTCTCCAACAGAGTTAGGGTTTATATTTACTTGAATTGAATTATCATTAAAGGCAATAATTGATGGTTTTGCACTATAAGTATACATTCTGTTACTTTCTTTCCAACCCATTCCTAAAGAAGAGCTTTGAAAAGAACCTGGGTCAATGATAATGTTGTTTATAGTACTAAACCCCTTGGCATGAAGAGAATCTGCAATGCTACTTGTTACTCGATTTATCATACCAGAACTATAACTATTGTTCCAAGTAGGGTCACCGCTTGGTCTGATATAAAGATTGCCATGATTATTTAAATAAAACTCTGTTTCCCATCTAAAATCAGGTCCAAGTAAAGCAAAAGCAGCTGCTGAAGTAATTATTTTTAAATTTGAGGCTGGAACGAAAGGAATATCACCTTTTACATCATAAAAAATTTGAGGATAGCTAAGAGATTCAATCCTCAAACCATAATTGTATCCATAAGAATCATAATCTGCTAGTATATCGTTTATCCTAAGATGCAGGGCTATTATATCAGATGTTATAGGCTGATATCTGACTTGCTCAACATTGCTGTCATAATTTTGAAAAATCGGGTATATACTAGAAGTCTGCAAAAAAGCAAAAATAAGTATAAAGAATAATTTTATTGATTTTTGAAATTTATTCATATTTTTATCCATAACGACCAATCCTTATTTCAGTCCATTTTTTTTATTTGTGCCAAAAAATATAATTGGTTGTTTTAGTCAAGAATTTTCTTAAAATCGTATATCATGGATAGAAAAAATATTTATAAAATGTAAACAGCTATCCCCTCATTAATCCCTCCTTAAAAGGGAGGGATCAAGGGGATTTTTAAACATTATCTTAATTATTTATTGCTTCAGCACCGGAAGCTACTTCTATTATCTGTGTAGTTATTTGGGCTTGTCTTTCTCTATTGTAGAGTAATGATAAATCGTCTATCAGATCCTCTGCGTTGTCTGTTGCGTTGTCCATTGCTGTCATTCTTGCACCTTGTTCTGCTGCTGTTGATTCGAGGAGTATATGCCAAAGCTGCACATTCACATATCTGTTGCCGAGTTCTTCTATTATGGTCATTTCGTCAGGCTCATAGACATAGTCGAGCATTGAGACTTCATCACCTTCATAAGGAACTATGGGAATTATTTGTTTATAAACCAGATTTTGCTGTATAGCAGATTTAAATTCATTGAAAATAACAATCACTTTTGAATATTTGCCAGTATTGTAAAACTCGATTATTTCTTCTCGAATATCATGTAAATCAAGCAATGATGAAATATCCGATAATCCTGTAAAAAAAGAGATAATATCTCCTTTTTTATTTTCTACTTCTGTTTTGTCATTTACTAAACGATAAGCAGAATGTTTACGAAAATAATCATACCCTTTTCTTCCCAGAAATATGAGGTCGCAATCAGGATTATTTGATAGGTATTTCTGAGCAAATCGGATGATATTGGAATTAAACGAACCACAAAGACCTTTATCGGCTGTTACTATGATGATAAGTTCTTTTCCTGAAGGGTTAATAGGAATCAAAAGAGGATGTGGAGTATAATTATTTTTTTTTTGTAATATTCTGAGCATACGGTCTACTTGATCGGCATAAGGTCTTGCGTTTAGTACTGCTTCTTGACTTTTTCGGAGTTTTGAAGCTGCGACCATTTTCATTGCATTAGTGATTTGCTTTATACTTTTGACACTGGATATACGACCTTTTAAATCTCTCAGGTTTGCCATTATTTCCTCTTTATCAGTTTGCTGTCTGAGAAGTGCTTGGTATTGTAAAACGAGCCACTACTTCTGCACATATTTCTCTCATTTTAGCATTCATTTCATCGGTGATTTTGTCCTTTATCAGATTCTGCGCGAAATCCTTGTATTTTGAGTCTAACAAAGTAAATAAATCTTGTTCTACTTCTTTGATTTTACGAACTTCTATATCATCAAGATAACCATTGTTAGCCATAAAAATAACAAATATTTGCTTTTCTACTGCGAGAGGGACATTTTCATCTTGTTTTAATATTTCTACAATTCGTTCACCTCTGGTTAATTGAGCTCTTGTTGATTTATCTAGGTCTGAACCAAATTTTGCAAAGGCTTCCAATTCATTGTATTGAGCAAGATTAAGACGGAGTTGCCCAACAACTGATTTCATTGCCTTGATTTGAGCACTACCACCCACACGAGAAACTGAAAGACCTGCTACGATAGCTGGTCTGATTCCTGAATAGAAAAGTCTTGTGGATAAATATATTTGTCCATCTGTTATAGAAATCACATTGGTCGGTATATAAGCTGACATATCTTCTGCTTTTGTTTCTATGATAGGAAGTGCTGTCAATGAGCCACCTCCCTTTTCATCACTGAGTTTAGATGCTCTTTCTAATAATCTTGAATGAAGATAAAACACATCACCTGGAAATGCTTCACGACCCGGAGGTCTTCTAAGCAAGAGAGATATTTCTCTATAGGCTGCTGCATGTTTCGATAAATCATCATAAATTACGAGGGCATGTTTACCATTATGGCAAAAATATTCGCCAATAGAACAGCCAGCATAAGGTGCAATATATAGAAGAGCAGGTGTCTCAGAGGCACTGGCACAGACAATCGTTGTGAAAGACATGGCTCCATGTTTTTCAAGAGTCTTAACGATTTTTGCTACAGTAGACATTTTTTGTCCTATTGCTACATAAATACAATGCACATCTTTGCCTTTTTGATTGATGATTGTATCTATAGCAATTGCTGTTTTCCCTGTTTGCCTATCACCTATGATCAACTCTCTTTGACCTCTACCTATGGGTATCATCGCATCGATTGCTTTTATCCCTGTTTGAAGTGGTTCTTTGACAGGTTGACGATGAACGACTCCCAGAGCTTTTTGTTCGATTGGGAGGGTTTGAGTTGCTTTTATTTCGCCTTTACCATCAATGGGTTGCCCTAGTGCATTAACCACACGACCAAGCATTGCCTCACCTACAGGAACTTCTAATATCCTTCCTGTTCTCTTTACCAAATCCCCTTCTTTGATATGAGTCGAATCACCAAATATTATGACACCGATATTCTCTTGTTCGAGGTTTAGTGCCATTCCTATCGTATCACCAGGGAATACGACCATCTCGCCAGCCATGACATTTTCAAGCCCGAAAATTCGCGCTATACCATCGCCTACTTGAACGACTTTACCCGTCTCTGAAATATCTATATCGTATTGGAAATTGGCTATCTTGTTCTTGATGATAGCACTTATTTCTTCGGGTTGTATATTCATTTATTACCTCTTTTTTAATTGAGTAACTGTTTATGTGCATATTTAGACTTTGCTCATAAATTTGATTACCCATATAAAACTAAATAATTTAAATCGGTCTATTGACCAAATTGCTCTCAAAAGATTTCTTGTTTTTCAGGGCGCCTACCAGATAAAGAACAGGTAAAATTAAACTAATCAAGATACCAAAGCTCGCAGACATATCAAACTTTGTGATTAATAAAATCTGCGATATGATTATCAAAAATAAATTCAATAATCCTATGTACATAATCAAAGTTCCTTTATCGGCTCGTCTGGAAAATATGACACCCATTATTCCCACAAATAGTGTAAATACAAGCCAAACCATCCCATATTGCATCATTTGGACTGAAAAAAACAACATCATATCAGGATCTGTTTGACCTATCTCATTTATCAAATCTTGAAAGAAAGGATCTTCGAAGAGTGACATTAGTATCATCAAACTAAAAATACCTACGACAGAGCATATTATGTATATAATCCCAATGATTTTTAAATAAATCCCACCGGGTGTTTCTATACAATTTTCAAGCTCATGCATGTTCACCTACTGTCTTTGCAAAACGATTCAGATTTGAACGAACAGAGGCATCTATGATAGTATTTTTGTCTATGGCTATGAAACCTCCAATAATATCCTTGTCGATATGAACATCGCAAACTATATTTTTATGCAATATTTTTTCGACTTCTTTCTTTACATTTTCGATTGTTTCTGAGTCTTGATTGCGAGCAAAAATTATATCTACTTTCTTTTGATTTAATTCTTTATAAAGCATTTCTTCAAGCTCAATGAAAAATAGTTTCATTATAGAACTTCTATTTTTCAAGACAAGCACAGTCAAAGATTTTCTCCAGAACTCTCTATTTTTTACGAGTTCGGTTATCTCATTGATAAAATCCAATTTCTTCTCTTTGTTCACAAAAGCAGAAGCAAGCATTCTTTTGATAGCTTCGTTATTACTAAAAACATCGTGCATGAGCTGGATTTGATTTAAAATATCAGCATAAATCTCAGGATTCAAAGTTTGCATTGCAGCTTTGGCATAGCGTTTTGCAATGATGATATTTTTCATCTCTGTCCCCGCTTAGTTATCAGTTTATTGATAAGTTCTTTATCTTTTGTATCATCGATTTTTTCTGATAAAATCTTACCCGTCAAATCTGCTACTATTTCTGTTAATTGGATTTCTAAATCTTTCATAGCATTTTTGCCCATTGTTTTTAGCTTGTTTTCGGTTTGAGATACTATATCACGCTCTTGCTCTTTTGCCGCTTTCAAGATGTTTTCTGCCTGATTTTCTGCTTCGTGCCGAATAGTATCCTTGATTTTGCGAGCTTCTTCGATTGCGTTTTTCAGCTCGCCTTCCCTTTCTTCGGCTAATTTGTTTGCTTTTATGGATGCTTGATTGGCTTCTTCGATGTCATCTTGTATCTTTTTTTGCCTATCACTTAAAAATCCTTTCAAAGGCTTGTATAGGATAGCATTCAAGCATATTAATAGCAACACAAAGTTCAGGATTACCGCTATTAACGATATATCTATTGTCATATTTTTTCTCCAAAATCTGCGTCTTAGACCGCAAATAACAACAGTAATGCAATTACAAGTGCATAAATACCAGTTGACTCATCAACTGCCATACCTATAAGCATGGTTCTTGTAAGTAGACCGGATTGTTCAGGAGCTCTGCCTATTGCTTCAACTGCTTTTCCAGCCACAAAGCCCTCACCGAGTCCGGGACCCAAAGCGCCAACACCCATACATATCCCTGCTCCTAAAAAAGATGCAGCTTTTACGATTCCTTCTGCTAATTCCATCTGTTCCTCCATTTATTGTTTTTATTTTTTTATTTTTTTACATAAAGATCAACAAGAGAGATACTACTAGTGCATAAATTGCTGTTGATTGAGCAACTGCTGAGCTGAGAAACATTGTTCGCATCAATAATGATTGTTGTTCTTTATACCTTGCCAGCATCTTGCCGGCTTGACCAGCTATATATCCTACACCGACGCCCGGACCAAAAGAGCCTATTCCCATGGCAATAGCTGCTCCCATAAATGCTAATGAACGCATTATTTGATAGCCAGCTTCTTGGTTTGCTGACACTGAGGGTACCGTATAGATCAATAAAAAAGATACCACTAAAGCAAATATTGAAGCTGTTTGAGATAATGCTTGACCTATCAACATATTGGTTGTTATCGGTAATGTTTGAGAGGGCGTTCTGCCTATGCCATCGCAGGCTTCTGCTCCTGCATGACCGGAACCAAAGCTAGGTCCCAAACTTCCTAATCCCATTGCCAATGCTGATGCCAATAAGGCGGTTGACTTTACTAAGTCAAGAGAAGCATTTAAAAAACCGCCAAAGAGCAATAACAAGCTCACCACAAGTGCAAATATCGCACCACTTTCGGTTAATGCCTGACTTATCAACATAGAACGAAGCAAGGTGTCCTTTGCCCCCGGTTGCCTTCCGATTGCTTTCATTGTATAACCAGCTATTTGACCTTCTCCAAAGCCTGCACCAATAGATGCCAATCCTGTGCAAACGCCTGCTCCAAAAAAAATAAATGCTCTTGCTACTTCAGGGTTTATCATTTTTCCTCCAAAATCGGATAAAATATTTTCCAATGAAAATAAGTTTATTTGTCTTTTTTATCATAGTTAACCTGCCATTGTATACCAAATTTGTCTTCAAATTGACCCCAATAAGCACCCCAAAAAGTGTTGTCTAAAGGCATTTGTATCTTGCCTCCCTCTGATAAAGCATAAAAAATTCTATCTGCTTCTTCTTTGCTATCTACTGACACACTGATGTAAAAATTGTTCCCTTTATTATGGTCTGCAGTCCATAATTCATGGGTATCGCTTCCCATTAATTTGGTCTCTTCACTAATTGGTAATCCTATATGTATGATTCGATCTTTCAAATCATCTTCAATTCCAGGAGATCCTTCTTCAACTGGCATATCCTTGAATCTGCCTACATAGTCAAACTCCCCTCCAAAAACTGATTGGTAAAATAAAAAAGCTTCCTCGCAATTTCCCATAAATATCAGATATACATTTACTGTCGGCATAATATAAACTCCATAAAATAATCAGTTATCAGCAAGCTGATTTAAGCATCCTCACCTATTTCCAAAGACAAATAGGTCAAAGACAACATCGTAAATACAAATGCCTGTATGGTGCCCGCAAATAATGTGAAAAACATCGTTAGTCCCACTGGTAAAATCACATACATCGTTAATGCACTTATTACCGTCGCTATGATTGCTCCACCAAATATATTGCCGAAAAGACGGAATGAGATTGATATCAATTTTGATAATTCGCCTACGACATTTAGCGGAAATAAAATAAATACAGGTTCGCAAAAACCTTTTAAATGTTGTAAAATACCCTTTTTTTTCACTGCCAAAACTTGCACCATACCTAAAGACATAATGCCAAGACCGAGCGGTACATTCAAGTTTTTTGTTGGTTCACTTATACCCGGTATAGGTAAAAAACCGCTCCAGTTTGAGATCAAAATAAAGATAAATAGCGTTACAAAAAAAGGTGTAAATTTTTTGTTTTTTGCTCCCAATGTCTCTTCTACCAGATCATCAAGAAAATTCCATAGAAATTCTACTATTATCTGAGCTTTTGAGGGGATAAAACTAAGTTGTTTTCTTAAATATATTGCTAAAACAATAAAAAAGATGTTGATAAAAAACAAAGTGCGCCATAACTGAAAATTCACTATCGTGCTAGGGGCTGCGAACCAATTGGTCGCACCTATTTTACCGAAAAACTTATCAAAGAAATCATAAATCTTTTTACTTCCCCAAGTAAATTGTTCCGGATTTTCGATATTATTTTCAATGACAAATTTATCTGGCTGAATACTGAGACCTATGTCATCCTGCATGGTAGTGCCTTTTTCTACTAAAGAAAACATTTTGCCAGTTTCAGGATCTTCTCCAATGACAATGCTTTTGCTCATAAAAAGTGCTAAAACAATGTGGACTACAAAGAATATCAGGAATATCTTTCCTAAACTCATTTTTTTCTTACTCATCTTCACCTCTAAAATATTTTTCCAATTTTCCATATCGAAGATTATGGTAAAATTGATATAAAAAAACTACTATTTGAGCTGATAATAATCCTAAACAATAAGATATCAGCTCAGGCTTGATAAAATATAACACCAAGACCGACCATACTATCAAATATAAATATCGAAATACAAAACCTTTTGCAGTTCGAACTACATTTGCTTTACCAGCTTCTGGGATCAAGTTCAGCGTATTCCTTGCCATAAGCCAAAAATTCACCGCACTCGCTATCGATCCTAACATCCACCCTATGCTACTTTTGAAACTAATAGATAAAAAAATCAAGGCAGGTAAATTTGTCAATAGTATCAATTTTAAAATAGTCAAAACATATTGCCTATTGTCCATTTTTACCTCTCTTTATATACTTTCCATTGATTAATTAACTTTGTTTTTCAAAGACTTGGACAAGTTTTTTTTTTTTACCATTTTTGTCAATTATTTATTTTTTTCGCGATCAAAGATTATTAAATAAATTATATAAAAATGTTCATATAGACTTAATATAACATAATAAAAAGCGTTTTAGAGTATTTTCCGTTAATAAAATCTAATATATCTTTTCAATGATTTATTTTATATATTTTTATCTCAATTAAAATTATATTTTTTGATAATCCTTGACAAAAAAAACATTGTATTTTTTTTTACGCTATAATTGCTGTGAGAGGAAGAGTCTGGTGGCTCAGTCGGTCTTCAAAACCGATAGCGGGCGGATAATACCGTCGGTGACAGGTTCGATTCCTGTCCTCTCAGCCATTTTTTTCTTTATCTCCTTATTTTTCTACATCACTTTCTTTCTTGTTTTTTGTCCAGTTGATTTTAATCCTATCAGAGCCTAATTATTTCATTAATAATTTTCCCAGCTGCCATCATGCCCATAATAGCAGGAATATATGAAATAGACCCGATGATTGACTTTGGTATATGGGTCTCGATTGTGTTCATTTCTTTTTCTATGGAGATTTCATCCGTTAATATTGAGTTATCAATAGGTTTTTCAGAAGAGAAAACTACAGGAAAATCTTTTGAAATATCATTTCGCCTCAGCAATTTTTTTAATCTTTTCGCAAAAGGGCAGCCTGTTGTTTTCCAAATACTCGTGATTTGAATCATTTCAGGATTTATCCTATTTCCTGCGCCAAGCACAGATACAAAGTTTTTTTCTATACTACATAAATCCTTAATCAAACCCATTTTAGGTCCAATACTATCTATCGCATCTAAGATATAATCCGATTTCTTGATAATATCAAACCGATTTTCTTTATGTAAAAAATCTGTAAAAATCTCAATTTTTGCTTCCGGATTGATTTCCAACATCCTTTGTTTCATAACCTCTGTCTTGTATAAACCAATTGTTTTTTGAGTAGCTAATATTTGACGATTTATATTGCTTAGGTTAACTCTATCATAATCTATTAATTGAAAATTTCCAATACCAGCACGAACAAGTCCCTCTACTGCAAAAGAACCTACACCGCCAAGCCCTACTATTGTCACACAGGTTTTTTGTAAATTTTCAAGATTTTCTTTGCCTATCAGTATTTCTGTTCGATTTTGCCAATCATTTTTCATGTTGTTGTACTATTCACATAGAAGCAGCAATACCCATCGCCATACAGAGCATTTTTGTTTCAGCATTATCAGCTCTGGAAGCTATCAAAATCGGAGCTTTTGTTCCCATAACAACATGAGCTACTCTATATTTTGCATAATAAGTCAGACTTTTGGCAAAAATATTTCCAGCTTCAATATTGGGAACTATCAGGATATCAGCTTTTCCTGCCACTGGAGAGTCAATTCCTTTGATTTTTGCTGCATCTAAATCAATAGCGTTATCAAAAGCAAGTGGTCCATCAATGATACAACCTGTAATTTGATTTCTTTGGTTCATTTTACATATAATGGCAGCATCAAGGGTACAATCCATTTTAGGGTTTACAACTTCAACAGAAGCAAGCAAAGCAACTTTTGGAATTTGGCAATCAAGAGAATGAGCGACTTTTACAGCATTTTTCACTATCGAAATTTTTTCTTTCAAATCTGGATACATCACAATCCCACCATCTGACATCAAAACAAGCCTATCAGGAGTTTCATATGCAAATACATCACTCATAACTTCACCAGTTCCGAGTCCTTTTTCTTTATCCAAAACAGCTTTGAGCATGAGAGCAGTATCAGCCTTTCCTTTTAAGATGATATGAGCTTTTTTTTCATGAATAGTTTCAACAGCTCTTGAACAGGCTTTTGCCATATCAGAACCAGTGTCATCAATTTCAAAAGATTTTGCATAATCTGAAAAATGCTCAGATAATATCTTTTCTATAACCGCTTTATCTCCTACTAAAAGGCTATTTGCTAAACCTTCTTTTTTTGCCATGACTGCAGCTTCAATAGCTGATTCTGTCTGGGCAGCAGCTATTACAACTGTCTTTTTTTCTGTCTGATTTCTAAGTTTTTTTAATAATTGATCAAAATTTTTTAACATAATTTCTCCTTTTATACTATTCTACAGTCACACTCTTTGCGAGATTCCTTGGTTGGTCAACATTTATTCCCTTCAAATCAGCAACATGATATGCCAATAATTGCAACGGTATCACTGTCAAGATGGGTCTTAAAACAGGTAATGTTTCCGGAATATAAATCACTTTATCAGCTATAGCACTGATAGTAGTGTCACCTTCGTTGGCAATAGCAATAATTTTTCCTTTTCTAGTCTTGACTTCTTGAAGATTTGAGAGAATTTTTTCATACATAAAATCTTTGGGACAGATAGCAACAACTGGCATATTTTCATCTATCAAAGCGATAGGACCATGTTTCATTTCAGCTGCTGGATACCCCTCAGCATGAATATAAGAAATCTCTTTTAATTTCAAAGCGCCTTCTAAGGCTACAGGAAATTCAAATCCTCGTCCAAGATAAAGAGCGTTCGTAGAATTTTTCATTGTTTTCGCTATTTCACGAATCTCTTCGTTTTTATCCAAAATTTTTTGTATCTTTTCTGGCAATGCGCGTAATTCTTCGATATATTTTATCCCATCCATGGGTGATAGATGTTTCATGCGTCCTAATAATAAACCTAATAAAAACAATACAGTGACTTGCGAAGTAAAAGCCTTTGTAGAAGCCACACCTATCTCAGTTCCTGCGTGAATATAAACACCGCCGTCAGTTTCTCTGGCAATACCGCTTCCAACCACATTTGTAATCCCAAAGACTTTAGCTCCTTTCGATTTGGCTTCACGGAGAGCAGCTAAGGTATCAGCAGTCTCACCGGACTGGCTAACAACAAAAACAAGAGTTTCTTCGAGAACAATAGGATTTTTATATCTATATTCGCTTGCATATTCGACTTCAACAGGAATCCTTGCTAAATATTCAATGATATATCGCCCTATCAAGCCTGCGTGCCAAGAAGTCCCACAACCAATCAATTGAATCTTTTTAACATTTCTAAAAGCCTCTTTATGAATGCTGAGACCTCCTAACCTTGAGGTAGAATTTTCATCTGATAATCTTCCTCGGAAAGCATTGGCGACAGAAATAGGTTGTTCATAAATTTCTTTGAGCATGAAATGCTTGTAATTTCCTTTATCAGCGCTTGCTATATCCCAATCAATGGTGGTAATTTGTGGAGATTTGATTTCGTTATTGATGGTAGTCAACTCATAGTCTTCATTGGTTACTTTTAATATTTCTCCGTCTTCAAGATAAATTACATTTTTTGTATGAACTACGATAGCTCCGACATCAGAAGTGATAAAAAATTCATCTTTTCCAATACCCAATATTATAGGACTACCTTTTCTTGCAGAAATGAGCAGATTTGGAAAATCCTGATTGATGATAGCTAAACCATAAGTCCCTTCAACCTGTTTTAAAGCTTGTTGAATACTCGCACAAAAATCATCTTCAGTATCTCCTAATGATTTATAAAAAAAATCTATTAAATGAACCAAAACCTCAGTATCAGTTTGACTTATAAATTTATAACCTTTTGATTCGAGTTGATCTTTTAGTTTTTTATGATTTTCAATAATTCCATTATGAACAAGAGCGATTTTATTTTCTGTGTTTATATGAGGATGCGCATTTATCGCAGTAGGCTCTCCATGAGTTGCCCAGCGTGTGTGAGAGATGCCAAGATTGCTCACTGTATCTTGCGGTTTCCAGCTTAATGATTGTTCTAGTTCAACAATTTTTCCTTCTTTTTTCTCTATCAAAAGATTTCCATTTTTCGTTATTATAGCAAGACCTGCACTGTCATATCCTCTGTATTCAAGCCTTTTAAGTCCCTCTATCATTATGGGAACAGCATTTCGTCTTCCTATGTATCCAATAATTCCGCACATATTTTTTCTCCTATTTTATAAATATATCAATATAAATAATCTATAATAATCCCCATTTTTTTCTTAAATACAGTTCACCACAAAAAGCAAACAAAAAAACTATGATAAAGAGTTTATTTCTATACAAGGGAATTTCGATAAAACGATAACTCCTTATAGAATCTGCTCTTTCGAGATTGAAATCAGTTAAATCATTATTTGTCATATTCAGCCCCCTTGAAGATTGACTCAAAGCATTGAGAAGCCTTTGATTGAATCCTCTGCTGAGAGCTTGTATATCTTGTTCTAAAACCTCAAATTCTCCAGATGCTTCTTTATTGTTTAGATCATCAAAAATTCTATAAACATAAGTGCCAGAATCGAGTTCAGGAAGATTGATTGTAAACAAATCATCTGATCTAACGAGGAAATCGGAGAACACTAATTCGCTGGAGCTTTCGGAAGACCCAGATTTAAATAAATCCAACCTTGCGTTTATATTTCTTAAGGGAACAAGTCTTTCGTCAAAGGCGCTCAATTTAACGGTAATTCTTTCTCCAGAATAGAATATATTTTTATCCGTAAAAGCATAAAAATTGTCTTTTGAACTACTAAAAATCCATTGTCCCAAGCCATTAATAAACCTATCAAATACTCCATATTCACTATTTAACTGCCAGCGCCAAAGTCCGTTGAAGGCAAAATGAAGTATATTTCCGACACCATAATTTCCTAAAAAAAGAACAGGTATCCTTTGAATATCATGTATCTCTGCGAGGACAATTGCTTGTTCTTTAGCGGTAAAATAATGGAATTGTATAGGTGGAAATCTACCCCAATGAGGCTCTATATCGCGAAAAATCTGATAAGACAAGGCAACAGGATTTAGCTGAGCTTGTCCTTCACTTGTGATCCTAATATTTGATATTCTGGCTGGCAATATATCCTCAAATTCTGCGTTTATATTTCCCACATAGATCAAGCCAGCTCCGTTTAACAGCATGTTTTTTATTGTAGTTGCGTCACTTTCTCTGATAGTGAAATTACCATGATTCAAAATAATAAAACCAGCATAATCAGACCAAGTTATTGTTATAGGATTGCCATGTTGTCTAAAAGTTCTGTTTTGTAAATAAACTAAATCAGTATCAAATCTATCACCAAAACCTAAATATCTATTAAAAACTCTGATATCCCATGAAAACGAGTCTGTCAATATCAATATTTTTGCTTTATCATCTAATACTTGAACAGCTGCAAAACCTATATCACCTACTTCATCATCATCTAAGGCGTTCAATTCTATTTCAAATACTTTCAAACCTGTTTCTGAGAAACTATATTCAAAGTCAATTATCCCTAAAGTATTTGTCAAAGATATATCACTATCATTGTTAATCTCATTGTTCTGAACGCCATCTATGCGAATACTGCGTCTTTGTAAAACTCTACCTTCATGCCTTAAAATACCTTGAACTGTTCCCTCAAAATTGTTCGCTACAAAACTAACTCTAATTGGTTGAACCTCGTTCACAGCCACATTTTGATTGTAAGTGATATTATTTATTATCAATTCAGCATTCTTGTTTTCAAGTTCTGGATTGAAAGTATAAATCGGGATATTGATAAATTCACGAAAAAGCGATTGGTCATCCTGAAACCAGCCATCAGAAGAAAGCGCTATACCAGCTATTTCTTTTCCTGAATGTAATATATCTCTGATTTCATCAAGCAATATTGATTGACGAGGATTATTGACAAATAAGTCAATTTGTTCAACAGCATAATTGTAATTTAAGGCAGTCCTGCGAATTTCATTGTCAAATCTCGACAGTAGTTCACTCTTTGTTTGTCCCTCTATAACCTGTGTCATACTATTTGATTTATCAATCAAAACTAAAAAAACAGGTCTCTCTGTGAAAGCTTGCCTTATATACAGGATCGGATTGAACAAAAGTAATAACAATGCATAAATAACCAAAGCTCTTAGAAAAAAAAGTATGTATTTTCTTTTTTGGGAGACCTCTGGAAGTGTTTTTCTATAATATAGAAATGCGATAATTAACGCTATAAAAATACTTAAAATCATATAAATAACTCTGCTTTTTGCAAGAAAAAATTTTGAGCGAATTATGTCAACAATAAATTTATTTTCAGTATATTTTTTATTATTATTTAGGTAACTAACTACCATTTCAATACTTTCTTCACAAAAATCAACAAAATAAAAAATATTTTGTAACATTCAAAAGATACTTGGTTTATTAAATATCTTTTTTGTAAGATTCTCCTTAAAAATCTAACTGCTCCCCACGGGAGTGGTTAGATTTTCTATAAAAATACTGGGGTATTCTAATCACTCATATTGATATCAATTAAATAGTCAAATTGCTCAGATCTATCGTCTCTGAGCCATCTGTCGTCTATCCTATACATAACTGGGGAATTTTGCCTAAAATAGTCTGCCATAGCATCTCTAAGACTGGTTTCATGATAAATAATTTGCGTTTCTGGGATAGTCGTTAATATCGTAAGTCCAGCATTTCCAGACATCAAAAAATCTGTAGTGGCTACTCTATAAATTTTATCTGGTTCCCAAGGTTCACCATTTATTTTGAGCCTTGTAACTCTATCAAAATCGTTTCTTCTGCGGCTATAAGTAACCGCACCACCAGCAATCAATAGACCTTGTCTAGTGCTGGCAACTCTGGTTTCAATAATCCTTCTCAAAGTGCGTCCATCAATCAGCATAGTAACAATATTATTATCAAAAGGCATAGCATTGAAAATTTGTCTGTAAGTGACATTTCCCATCGGAATCTCGGCTCTTACACCTCCGAGATTTAAGAAAGCAAAATCAGCACCTACCGCATTTTTCATGGCTTCGCAGATAAAATTTCCCATTGCATTTTGAGCATCTACAGAAGCTCGGGAAAGAAACACCCCAGCTGTGCCAATTACATCATCCATCCCGTGTTCTGCTTCAGCTTTTCTTTGACTTATAAGCCTATCAAACTCTGGGTCAAGGATAAATCTATCTTCAAACAGCGTTAATAAAACACTGTTTTCCGCTGGTGTATCAAAACCAGAAATAGTCTTAGTTTCTGGGTCTATCTTAAGTATTAAGTGTAGAATATTTGATAAATTTGCATATCCTTGAACAACTAAAGTATGATTAATCGGGTCAAACCAAGGTCTATTCATCCCGACATGGATATGACCAGCTAAAATCACATCGATGCCGGGGATTAGATGGGCAAGGTCCATGGCATCGTATCCCCAAACGCGAGGAGGCTGTTCTCTTTCTGGGGTAGCATATCTACTTTGAAAGGCACTATGCGGGTCAAAAGGAACACCAGCATGGATCGCAGCTATAAGTATATCGACTTTTTCTTCATTTCTGAGGTAATTCACATAATATTCCAAAACATCTTTTTCGCTAAGAAATTCAATACCCTCAATATGTTGTGCAAAGCTCATCAAAGCAGCATCAGAAGTGATGACACCTACTATTCCTATTTTTATACCCATCTTTTCAATGATGATGTAAGGTTGGGAATAATCGACAATATCTTCAGTTCCTTTTCTGATAGCATTGGCAGCCAGGACTGGGAAATTTGCGAGTTTCAGGAGATTTATGAGTTTTTCTTCGCCAAGGTCGTATTCATGATTTCCTAAAACGAGTAAATCATAGCCTATCAAATTCATAAACTCAACAATAGCTTCGCCTTCTGTGAGAGTTCCTATCGGTCTCCCCATAAAGAAATCTCCAGTGTCGACTAGTAAATTTGCTCTTTTGACATCATCTGAAAGCTGTCTAATATAATTTACATAAGTAGCCATAGAAGCACCACCGCCTAATGATGGTGGGAAAGCAGGGTTCATAAATGTCGCACCTATCCTATCTATACCTCCGTGCATATCATTTGTGAGGAAAATATCGAGGATAAGTTCGTCTGTATTAGATTGATAAGCAAATGTCGCGGTGGGTAAAATAAGGGTTATCAACAATAAAAAAAAGAATTTCATGTTTTTTTCTACCTTAACCATCATATTAATCACCAATAATAAGTCAATGATGTAAAAAATTTCAAGAAAGACTCTGTGACCTTATCAGGATTTTCCCAATCTCTATCGGCTGGTCTGATATAGTTCCACAAACCATCTTTGTTGTAGAAACTATCAGGAAATAAGTCCAAATCTACATATTCTCTTTTGCCATATTCTGCAGAAAGATCAAGATGAAGATTATCTAAAATGCCAAAACCTGTTCCTATAGATATAGTAGGCAATGATATAGCCTTGTCTTGTCTTGCAGTTTGGTGACTGAAACCAAGTCTGAAAGGTATAGCTCGACCGATATAATGCTCCATGCCAACATAAAAAGCATAACCATCTTCAAAAGCATTATTCATTTCACTAAAATTAATCATTTCTATATCAGCGTGGAAATGTGTTTTGAAAGGATTTCGAGGTTTAAATAAAAAGCCAAATCTAAATTTTGAGGGGATGATGTAGTCTTTTTTATGTGGACCCGGTTCTCTTACTTCTGAATCGGAACGGACAAATTCGTTCCCTATATCTTGTGAATCTGATGCTGGTGTAGCTATAAAAACCTCACCCAAGGTAATTTTCGGTGAAAATGTAGCCCCCAATCTAATACGAGGAGTAACTTGAGAAGCTAAACCAAATTTTACACCAAAACCATCCCATGCATCAGAATTGATATCGTAATAATCGTTCAAAATCACAGATGACAAATCACGAGCAGTATCTGTCCATATTATTCTTTCCTCTTGTCTATAATCACCATTATAGTATGAAATTTCGGCACCTACGGAAATATTGGTCTCTCCAAAAGGAATACCCCAATTCAAGAGTAAATTATAGCTATAGAGCAACCCTTCAGATTCGATAAAATTCATTGCAATAATAGGCGGGTAATTATCATTGTTAGAATCGTTATCATTGCGAACTTCCTCGCGATAATCAGCCGCAAAATTCACAACGGGTCTCATCACAAGGGCAAAAGTAAGTTTTGAATCATTTAGAGGAAGTGAATAAAAAGCACCTAAGGAAAATTCATTGTAAAAATTTTCATTTCTCGCATAAGTGCTATGTCCCACAAAACTATCAAAGAAATTCCACATAGGTAAAGCTCTACTTTCAGAATCTTTGATAAGCGAATAATTAAAATTAGCACCTAATTTTTGTTCAAGAAAATACAAATTTGCTGGATTTAAATTGCTATCCATGAGGGTAAATCCAGCAGCGACACCAGAGCCACCTAAAGCTGAAACCCTCGCATCATGATGTCGAATTTCAGTGCCATAAAAAAGGTCATAAACCGAATAAGCAAAGGCATTTGTAAGCAATAAAAAGTTAAGAAATAGTAATAAAAATAATTCTTTTTTAATTAACGATTTTTTCATAGTTAATCCTCCGATTAAAATCTCCAGTCCACTTGTAATCTGACTGAGTTTTCTATATTTTCTACATTTCTGAAATATGCATCAGTAGGCAGCTCGACATTTGTCCAAGTTCTAAAGAAAAGCTCTCTTTCCTGATAATATTTCACTCTATATTTCAAAGAAACGAATACATTATTGGCAAGTCTGTTCTGTATTACGAACCAGTATTTGATACCCTGATCACCTAAAAAATCAATTTCTGTATCTTCCCAATCCCAATGTGAAAGACTATTTCCTTTCCAGTATGCGATAGCGTTTCTAAACCGCAGCCTTTCATTGAGATTGTGTGTCCAGTCAAGTCTGATAAAGTCGCCATGCATGAGAACCTGCCCTTGTGCGAGTGGATTTACATTGATAGGTAAAGCAGGGTTGGTCAAATAAGGATAAGGAGGAGATTCAACCTGAGTATAGCGATATTCAACCTGCAACCTATCTCTGTTGGAGAGAAATATGGTTACAATACCACGATATTCAGAAGTTTTAGAGACAGACCTATCCGCAAAATCATCGTATCTATTGATCTGGTGTTTGTAAACGCCGCGTAGACTGAGTTGGTGAACAGGTCTATAGTCAACATCACCTTGAAAACGAACCGTTCTTCGCCCATCAGCTTTTCTTTCAAAAATATCAATATAAGTTCTGTTTAGCGTCCATTTTTGACTGATTCTATACCTTGTTTCAAAATAAAACCCTTTTTCTGCTTGCGGTTCAGCATTATTTTGATAAAGGTCATACATCAATTGATTTTCGAGAATATGTAGATTTCTATCGAGAATAGTTCCAGTCATTTTCCGATGTTCGCTAAACGCTCTATTATAAGGATTGTCAAAATTTACATCGTAATCTCTAAAAAGAGCGATAAAATGTAGATTTTCAAATTGAGTATAGGTGCTCATAACGATAGCGGAAGGGTCATCGCCTATTTTGCCTATCGTGCCATTGACATTGAGTTCAGCGTATTCGCCTTGAAAAGAGGTGTTACCAATCACTGTTCGCCAGTCTATACCAACGACAGTGCGATAATTTCGTTCATAAGCATCTGTGAGAGTAGAATAAAGTCCAGCAAGTTGACTATCAGCGGGTCTCCATTTATTCCATTCAGCTTCATCGCGTATCAAGAGCCATCTCAAATCATTGAAATCAGAAGGAACAACAAAATGGGCATTGTTGTATAAAGTCTGAGTAGCTGTAAAGCCAAGCTGTGTGCCAACAAAGGGACTAAATTCCAACCTACCGCCAAGCATAGTCTCATCGAGAATATTTTTTCGAACTCCTAAACCCATATTTTCTCTCAAAACAGAGTTGAAAAATGCTTCTGCTTCGTTAAGGTCGTCATTGTTAAATCTGAGACTGGAAATGACATGAGAAAAAACATGATATTTACCGTCTTTTTTATCCCTTTCGTCAATAACATCGTCATTGTTTAAATTATAAACAAGAGCATCTTTCATGTCTCGTGAATACCACAAAGCTGCACTAAAATGCTCTCTTCGCAGTTCAGTAGCTATACCCCTGAGGGCAAATTGTTGGGTTCTGGATAAATCTTCAGTAATCCCTAAGATTCTCTTGGAAAAACCATGCCCAGTCTGGCGTGCACCGTAATAATCGGTGTTTTCAATGACTAGTCCTTCGCCATAAGTGACCCTATAATTACCAGCAATGACCTTTATATCATTTCTACCCCAAAGATTGAATTTACCTTCATAAGAGGCGAAATATTTAGCATCTTCAAGATTTTGGGATATGCTATTGTCTGTAAAAAAGTTTTCACCAGTTTGATTGAATAAGATAATACCTGCTTTATAATTATTGCTATATCTAACTCTGATCTTGTTCGTAAAAGCTGGACTAGCAGAATCAAGGTCAAAATAACCCCAGTAAGAATGCTGCACATCTCGAACTCCACCATTGCGGTTTTGGACTATTTCCCTTAGCATATTGCGGGTATCTTCGTCAAAAGGATATAATTCGTAGCGAAATTGATAGTTTATAAAGAGGTTTTGCCTTTCTGGAGGCTCGTTATAATAAATATAATGTCTAAGGTTTGAAGCGCCATAAAAAGACAATCCTGTAGTAGCACGGAGATTTCTATAATCTGTTATTCTATCGCCTTCGAGAACTCTTCTTCTAATAGCGGCAGCATCAATCGGAGAAACATTGGGCATGTTTAAAATATCTGTAAAATGCATTTCATTGATGTTGCGTGGGGTCATGAGAAAATCTTCCCAAATATCTGAAAAACCTTCCTGAACACCTTCTTGTGAGCCCATTCTTTCAAGTAGATAATCAATTTCTTCCCTTCTTTGTTCTGTTTCATCAAGATCAGTAAAGTGATAAACAGTAACTAAAGGTCTCAATCTCAAAAGGGTTTGCTGGTCAATTTCGGGGATGTTTCTTAAATCAAAAATACTCTCGAAAAAGGCTATAAACATTCTATAATCATAGATTGCTCGAGCTTGCTCATCTGTGATAGGCAGACTCTGAAGCTCTGAAAGGCTTGCAGTATTTAAGTCTACCCTTTGAGCAAAAAGACTGATAGCTCCTAAAAACAGTAATATAAATAAAATATTTTTCATATAGCTCCAATTAAAACCTTTTTATAGTGGGCGGATAATTAAGCGCTGTCCGAATACCCATTTTTGTAGTGGCGTATTGAATACGCCCATTTTTTGACTCGTATACTAACGAATTATTAGGCGTATTCAATACGCCACTACGCGATTTCCACTTAAAAATTGCAGTAAAAGCCTCATAAATCCGTCTCCTACTATTAATAAACCTTTAGATGTTCATCAAAAATCACATAAGTCTCGCCTACTTGTTTTATAACGGCGATGCCCTTAGCTTTGCATTCTTGTTCTACATCTGAGTAAAATCCCATAGAGGCAAACCCAAGGTAAACTTTATGTTTTTTTTATAATCTGGAAAATTTTCGTGGAAGGTAGTAGCCTTTCTCTTTTTTCTCATAAAGTGACCTCAAATTTTTATTATCATCAGTCAAAAAAAATATAACTACTCTTTTTTGTCAACTATTATTTAAAATAGGGGTTAAAGATATATTTTTTTGTCTTAAATGAGACTGTCGTATAACAGGTTTTCTTTGTCATTCTGAAGGAAGTGAAGAATCTCTTTGTTATTCTGAACGAAGTGAAGAATGACAAATATTTACGAAATTGGACATTTTAGAGAAGGATCATATATGACCGCAGTCTGAGAACCCATATTTGACCTCACTCCCGAAAGTCAATCACCACTCCGATTGTTTTCAATATAGCATTTCTGCTTGAATATTTATAGCGAGGATTACAGATGGGTATATAAGTAATCGGAGTATGCCACTACAATAAGAATAAATGTTAACCGAAAACATTATCTATTCACACACTATTTTTTTTTTTTTTGTAACATTTAATATGTTTAATAGTTATATATTATAATTAGTTATAATATAAAATCCACAATTGGGAGCACTTAATGTTCAAAAAAGATAATATGCCTTCAAAGCCGAATTTATTTACAAATTAC
>Ga0099364_10000375_pt1 | contig 75003 bp, 61 predicted proteins | sample TergutTh196P3_FD_73070 | JGI IMG/M metagenome (GOLD analysis project Ga0099364, IMG submission 73070) | Microcerotermes parvus P3 segment gut microbial communities from Pointe-Noire, Republic of the Congo - Th196 P3 | ecosystem: Host-associated > Arthropoda: Insects > Digestive system > Gut ...
TTCCCTTCTCCCCATTAGTCGGTGTTCGCGAAACCTGGAAGTTGCGGGGTTTGGGAGGAGCCCAAGAAAAACCCTTGAAGTTGGAAACCAAAATATAGAATTCCCCCCCCCCCCCCCCGTGTCAAGCACAATATTTAGATTTCGGGGACTTTTTGAGAGTTTTTTTCATACTCTCTTATGCCTCTTTTTACATAATCTTTACATTATCCATATCATAACAAATATTAACGATGAAATAAACAAAATATTATGATATAATAATCGCAAGCGATTATTATACGGGCGATTTTAGTCATTTTTCTCGCTGCTTACGCAGCAACCGAAAAATATGACACATTATATCATATTCGCTCCGCGAACATGATATAATAACCGCAGACCAACAACAAACGAATGGAAACCATAAAATGATTACTGTAAATAATCTGAGTTTACAATTTGGCTCGGTTATCTTATTTTCAAAGGCCGATTTGCAATTTACGCCCGGCAACTGCTATGGCATCATCGGCGCTAACGGGTCGGGCAAATCATCATTTTTGAAAATCCTTGCCGGAGAGCTTGAACATTCTTCGGGCAGCGTTGAAATAAAGCCCGATGTCCGAATGTCTGTGCTAAAGCAAGACCAAAACCTGTATGACGGCTATACCGTCGCGGAAACGGTCATCATGGGCAACGCCCGTCTTTATGAATGCGGCAAGGAAAAGGACGCCCTCTATGACAAACCTGATTTTTCCGATGACGACGGAATTCGAGCCGCCGAGCTTGAAGAAGAATATGCCGAGCTGGGCGGATGGGAAGCCGGGTCCGACGCTTCCGTGCTGCTGCAAGGCTTGGGTATACCCACATCACTTCATGACTGCCTGATGAGCACGATGGAGCCTCGCCAAAAGGTCAAGGCTCTTCTGGCGCAGGCATTATTCGGAAAACCCGATATCATCTTGCTTGATGAACCGACAAACAACCTCGACGTCGGCTCTGTCGTGTGGCTTGAGGATTTTCTTGCCGACTATGAGGGCACGGTCATAGTCGTGGCGCACGACCGTTATTTTCTCAACACCGTCTGTACTCACATAGTGGACATAGATTACGGAAAAATCAAAATGTACGTCGGCAACTATGATTTCTGGTGGGATTCCAGCCAGCTTATACAAAAGCTCCTCAAGGAAAAGAACAAGAAAAACGAGGACAAGATAGCCGAGCTTGAAGAGTTTGTACGCCGTTTTTCGGCAAATAAATCAAAGTCACGCCAAGCGACCTCGCGCAAAAAACTTATCGAAAAAATAAAAATCGAAGAACTTCCCGCGTCAACGCGCCGTTATCCCTGGGTCGGCTTCAAAGCCGAACGCGAACCCGGCAAAGACAGGCTCTTTGTCGCCGATGTTTCCAAATTTTCCGGCGATGCCAAAGTTCTCGGCAACATCAATTTTACAATGAATAAGGATGACAAAATCGCGTTCATCGGCGAGGACGAAAACACGATTACAACAATGTTTAAGCTGCTCGCGGGAGAAGAGGAACCCGACAGCGGAAATATAAAATGGGGCGTATCAACCACTCAAAGTTATTTTCCAAAAGATAATTCGAAGTATTTTCGCGACGGCGAACTCACAATAATTGACTGGATACGGCAATACTCTGAGGACAAGCGCGAGAGTTATCTTCGCACCTTTCTCGGGCGTATGTTATTTACCGGTGATGATGTGTATAAAGAAGTCCGGGTACTCTCCGGCGGTGAAAAGGTGCGCTGTATGCTCTCAAAACTCATGCTCTCGGGCGCCAGCGTACTGCTTCTCGACCAGCCGACAAACCATCTTGACCTCGAGAGCGTGGCCGCGCTAAATAACGGTCTTACAGACTTTAAGGGCAACGTCATTTTCACAACGCACGATCATCAGCTTATACAAACCGTCGCCAATAGAATCATCGAGTTCAAAGACGGCAAAATAACCGATCGTGTCATGTCATATGATGAGTATGTCGAGTCGCAAACGGTTACTACATAACCGTTGTACTTACGCAAGAGCGATTTTCCCGTCCTTGTCGGTGAGCTTTATCTTGTCGCCGCTTTTTATTTTGCCGTCAAGCATATGTTCGGCGACGAGGTCTTCTACCGAGCTTTGGATAGCCCGGCGCAATGGCCTTGCGCCATAGCTCGGGTTTTCGCCTTTTTGCGCGAGCAGGTCTATGGCCGTCTCATCGGCGGTCATTTCAATTCCGAGGCTTTCCATACGGCTGCCGACAACATCAAGCATTTTGCCGCATATCTCGCGTATATGTTCAGCGGTCAGTTTATGGAAAACAATAGTTTCGTCAATTCTGTTTAAAAATTCCGGCTTGAATAAACGCTTTACCTCTTCCATGACCGCCTCGCGGATTTGCTCATATTCGCTGTCGCCGCTGTTTTTGTTTTCGGCTGTAAAGCCGAGCTTCGTGCGGCCTTCGGTAATGCTCCGCGCACCGGCATTTGACGTCATAACGATAATGGTGTTTTTGAAATCAACCCGCCGGCCTTGCGAATCCGTGAGCCTGCCATCTTCCATGATTTGGAGCATTATATTGAATACATCTTCGTGCGCTTTTTCTATTTCGTCAAACAAAAGTACCGAATACGGCCTGCGGCGCACTTTTTCCGTGAGATTGCCGCCCTCCTCATAGCCGACATAGCCCGGCGGCGAGCCTATCATCTTTGAGGTGGTATGCTTATCCATATATTCGGACATATCTATCCTGAGCATGGCGTTTTCGTCGCCGAACATAGCTTCCGCAAGGGCTTTGCACAGCTCGGTTTTGCCGACGCCTGTCGGGCCGAGAAATAAAAATGAACCTATCGGGCGTTTTGGGTCTTTAAGGCCCACTCTCCCCCGCCGCAGCGCCTTGGCGATTGCCGTAACAGCTTCATCTTGGCCAACCACGCGCCTGTGGAGCGATTCTTCCATTTTGAGCAGCCGTTCGCTTTCGTCTTGCGTAATGCTTGTCACGGGGATACCCGTCCAGCCCGAGACGATTATGGCGATGTCCTCTGCATCCACGCTCTTATTGTCGCCGCTCTTCGCCTTTTCCCATTTTATACGCTCCTCATCAATTTTCTCGATTAACTTTCTTTCGCGGTCGCGCACATTTGCGGCGCTTTCAAAATCCTGATTTGAAATGGCCCTCTCTTTTTCCTTGACCAGCTCGTCTTTTTGCGTTTCGAGCTTGCGCAGCTTTGGTGGCAGCTTGAGCTTTTCCATTCTGACACGCGAAGCCGCCTCGTCAATCAAATCAATGGCCTTGTCAGGCAAAAACCTGTCGTTTATATATCTGCTCGAGAGGTTTACCGCGGCCTCTATCGCTTCGTCCTTTATTTTCAGCTTATGGTGCGTCTCATATCTTTCGCGCAAACCTTTTAAAATGGCGACCGTTTCTTCCCCCGTCGGTTCTTCAATAGTGACCGGCTGAAAACGCCGTTCGAGCGCGGCATCTTTTTCAATATGCTTTCTGTATTCGTTGATCGTCGTCGCGCCGATGATTTGCATTTCACCGCGTCCCAGCAGCGGCTTTATAATGTTTGCGGCGTCAATCGCCCCTTCCGCGGCTCCCGCTCCGATAATGGTGTGCAATTCGTCTATAAACAGTATTATATCTCCGGCTTTCTGCACTTCGTCTATAGCAGTCTTTATGCGCTCTTCAAAATCGCCGCGATACTTGGTGCCGGCGAGCATCCCGGAAAGGTCGAGCGTCACAATGCGCTTGTCGAGCAATGACTCGGGGGCGTTGCCCGCCACTATATCTATGGCAAGACCTTCGGCTATCGCCGTCTTGCCGACACCCGGCTCTCCGATTAGCACCGGGTTGTTTTTGGTGCGCCGGGACAAGATTTGAATGACGCGCTGTATTTCTGTTTCCCTGCCAACGACGGGGTCAAGTTTGCCGTCTTGCGCGGCTATTGTCAGGTCGCGGCTAAACTGATCGAGCATCTTTGTCCGGCTGTCTTTGCCCTTTCCTGTGCGCGACGTTACCGTCACCGGGCGAAACACGCTGCTGCTCACCGCGTTTACAAGATTTGTAAAAAGCGTGTCATTGTCGAGCCCCGTCATGTAAATTATCTGCGACGCCGTACATTCCGCGTCGCGCAGCAAGCTAAGCAGCAAGTGCTCCGGTTCTGTCGGGCTGTATCCCCGCCTGTTTGCCTCCATGACTGCGTTTTCCACAATGCGTTTGCCTCTCGGCGAATAGCCTTGCGGCAACGCTTGCGTATATTCCGCGCGGCCTGATTTTTTTACTATCAGGTCGGCGATAAATTTACTTTGCAGCCCCGCGTCGCCAAGTATTTTCGCGGCGGCGCCGCCGTCGTCAAACGACAGGCCATACAATATGTGTTCGCTGCCAATGAGCCTGTGACCCAATTCAACCGCCACTTCCTGCGCGCGTTCAAGCACTTTCAGTGCGCGTTCCGAAAAACCGGGTATTCTGTCTCCAAATTTCATTTGCTACCTCCGCTTACCTCTTCTATCTTCGCATATCGCATATGTTATATATGCCATATATGCTGCGCTATATACGTTGCGCTATCTACACTATGCTACCTATGCTACCTATGCGCCGAGTTCTTTGATTTTATCCCTAAGCTGCGCGGCTTTCTCGAACTCCTCATTTTGCACGGCTTCGCGCATTTGCGCGTTCAGCTCGCGGCGCGCCTTGAGCTTATCATCTACAGGAATATCGTTTGCGCGAGCGTCATTTGATTCTTTGCCAACGCTTGCGCAACCGCCGTTTGCCCGGCCGCAGCCTTTTGCGCGAGCGTCGTTTGAATTTACAAAACCTCTTGTGAACGGGAAAAAGTCTCTGTCCGTATGCGGCGTTTGACATCCAAGTCCGCAGCCGCCCCCTGTTTGCCGCCCGGTTATCATAAACGGTATGAACCCGAGCGCGGGTCCGCCCGCAAAGCCATCCATAAAACTATCCGCAAAGGCATCCATAAAGCCTTCCGATATGGCGGGCATTTGCGGCATTGCGTCAAAGAATCTATCGAAAACATGCTCCATATCATACCCTTCCCCGGCGGCGCAGGCACCGCACAACTGAGTTTCCGTAACCATGCCGTTCACACTTGACGCGCAATAAACATTCACTTCATTTCTTCCGCATTTTTGACATTTCATTTTCTTAGTCCTCCTTATGTCTTATGTGTTGTTCGTATGTATCAGCATCTGCTTTAATATGCTCGCTCTGACGCTGTCCCGTTCTTCCGGGACGACAGGGCGCAGCGCGTTATTGCTGATTGCCGAGATTATGAGCCCGATTTCATTATTGCTGACTGCTTTCGCGTTTTTCAAATTTGTAAGCAAAGCCGCCGCCGTGCCGGAGTCAATGCTGTCACCAATCGCATTGACGGTGTGCATGATGAGGATTTGGGCATCCATATTTATACGGCGTATTCGGATGTAACCGCCTCCTCCGCGCCTGCTCTCTACAATGTAGCCGTGCTCCGGCGAAAATCTTGTCGAAATGACATAGTTGATTTGGCTCGGAACACACTTGAAGCGATTTGCCAGCTCCGCCCGCTGCAGCTCCGCCGTTCCTTCGCTGTCACTTAGCATTTCATCTATGAATCCCGCGATAATATCGCTCACGCCCAATATATCTCACCTCACGTTGCATATGCCTTTTTTGTATATGTGTTTGACTTTGACTATCTTTGACCTATGCAATATTTTACTTTTCTCCCGCAAAAAGCGCAACTCTTATTTTGACCTTTTCTGACCTTTATATGCTTGGCAAAATATAAAAATATGCCCTTTTCTTTCGATTGCGCTCTTTTTCGACTATATGCTCACTTTTTCGCGCTTTCCATGTTTGTTTTTTGGCGGGCGAATTTGTGTGCTATTATTGCGACCCGGCGAGGAAGGCTGTATTTTTATCTAAGGTGCAGGGCATAGGCTGCGGGGAGCTTCGTAGCGGAGTAAATTAGAGACTGTAGGCGAAATAGCGGATAAGGTCGAGCACTGTTTGAGCAGAGCGAACAAAGTTCGCTCGGCGAGTTTGCGAAGACCCCGCTATGAGCCGTACAGTCACTTTTTACGTAGGTCTGAAGCTCCACGCAGTGTATGCTCTGCACCATCGGGCGGCGGTCGCCATCACCTGAACTTATGATTTTGTAAAATCAAGGCAATTTCATCAAATAATCCTGCCAATTTTTGTGAAAAACAACAAAAGTGTAAGTATTGCAATTTTGTTGTTGAATATTCATCATTGCTATTGTAAACTACTCCTACCCATCGTCAAAAACGGAGGTTATGTAAACTTGTTTGACGCAACGTATATTGATAACTACAAAGACTATTTGGCCAACCAAAAATGTGTTTCGCACAACACGGTTTCCTCATATATCAGAGATATTACGCAATTTTCGGAGCATCTTCAAAATGATGAAGCTAATCAAACCGGAAATTTTGAGCGTGTGACAAAAGAAGATATACAGTTTTATATATCGCTCCTGCAAGGCAGCGGACGATCCCCCGCGACCATTTCACGCTTTATCGCGTCACTAAAATCATTCTTCCGCCGTATGATAGACGACGGATTTGACGGCCCGAACCCCGCGGCGGAAATTGATACGGTCTCATATGTAAAAAAGACCCCGGTCATCTTGAGCCGAGAGGAAGTGGAACGCCTGCTCGAACAGCCGGGCATAAACAGCATAAAAGGCTGCCGCGACAAAGCCATGCTTGAAACACTCTACGCTACCGGCATACGGGTCAGCGAGCTTATCTCCCTTGACATAAGCGATGTCAACCTTATCACGGGGCTTATCACATGCCGCAACGGAAAAGACAGGACTATTCCGCTATACGCGACCGCCGTAAGAGCCATAAGCCACTATTTGTCATTTTCACGCCCCGCTATGGCTGTGGCCGGCGAGGTTTCTTTGTTTGTCAATACGGGCGGCGGCAGAATGTCCCGTCAAGGGTTTTGGAAAATATTAAAAAGCTATCTTGACAACGCTCAAATAAACAAAGAAGTCACACCCCAGATGCTGCGTCATTCATTTGCCATGCATTTGCTCGAAAACGGGGCTGATTTACATTCTCTCAAAGAAATGCTCGGGCATACCTATTTAGCTTCGACACAGGTTTATGCGCGTATGATAAATCAAAATCTCAAGGATGTTTACGCAAAAGCTCACCCGCGCGCCCAGTTTTGATTTGCTATCATTATCAAAAGCTCCCGGATGCCTTTACCGGTTTTTGCTGAAATCTCGACAATGTTTTCCCCATGCCGCAGTACGTCGGCTGTCGGCATATCGCATTTGTTAAATGCCTCAATTCGTGAAATATCGGCCGCCCCGAGCGACCGCACCATATCGTCAACAATACGCGCCTGCTCCTCCCATTCGGGATTTGATGCATCAATGACATGGATCAGTAAATCCGCGTGCTTTAATTCCTCAAGCGTCGCTTTAAAAGCCTCAACAAGATGATGCGGCAGCTTTCTGATAAACCCGACCGTATCTGATATAAGCACACTTGGCAGCGGCGCTGTACCTTCATATTCCCCGCCCGTAAGCAAGCGGTTTATATCCAAGCGGCGCGTCGTGGTGTCTAAGGTGTCAAATAATCTATTCTCCGCAGGGATGTCCGCTCCCGTGAGCTTGTTTATGAGCGTTGACTTGCCCGCGTTGGTATAGCCCACCAACGCGATTACGGGCACGGCGTTTTTTTGGCGCTGCCGCCTTTGCGTGTCACGCACACGCATGACCTCGTCCAATTCTGATTTTAGCTTGTCTATCTTGCGCCTGATGTGGCGGCGGTCTGTTTCAAGCTGTGTTTCGCCGGGTCCGCGTGTGCCTATCGGCGCGCTTGTGCCTGTCTGACTGACAAGGTGCTTCCACATACCGGAAAGGCGCGGCAATATGTAGTTGTATTGCGCGAGTTCCACTTGCAGCCGCCCCTCGCGTGTGCGGGCGCGTCCCGCGAAAATGTCAAGTATGAGCGAGCTTCGGTCAAGTATCCGCAAATCCAATTCCTCTGTGAGCGCTTTTGTCTGAGACGGCGACAACTCATTGTCAAACACGACGACGGTACAGTCGTTGCACTGTGCCATTTCTTTTATTTCTTTGACTTTGCCTATCCCTATGAATGTTCTTGTATCCGGCTTCGGGCGGTTTTGCAACGCTCTGCCAAGGCATACACCTCCGGCGGTTTTAAGCAAAGCCTCAAGCTCGTCAAGGCTCTCCTCTGTGCTGCGGTCTCGCGGCTTCATGCTGCCGGCAGACAAGCCTATGATTATGGCCCGCTCGGCCTCTCCCGATTCTTTTGCTATTCGCTCAAAGCTGTCAAGCGCGGTCTTTTTACCCACTTTGTTCCCTTTCGTTTTGATTTGACAAAATCATAAGTATCCCGCTTCTGCAAGCGGTAAGTTGCATTATAGCTGAAATCAGTGGTGAGTACAAGCTCCAACTGATTTTGTTAAAACATCACGCGCTTTGCGTGTGATGCAAACGCGTAGCGTTTGTGAGCCGAGCCGAATTCATTTCGGCGAAGGCGATATATTAAATTGACCAAAAAACCCGTACCCTATATGATGAGCACGGGTCTTCGTAGATTGCCTTTGTTATTGATTCGGAGTTAGGCCAAACTTCTTGTTGAACTTGTCAACGCGTCCGCTGGTATCTACCAGTTTTTGCTTGCCCGTATAGAAAGGATGGCACTTGGAACATATTTCTATCCTTATATCCTTATTTGTGCTTCCTGTTTCAATAACCTCACCGCATGCGCACTTGATTGTAGTTTGCTGGTAATTTGGGTGTATGCCGTCTTTCATTGCCGCGTACCTCTCTTTAATCTGTAAACATGCTTTGTATTTTGCCGCACAGTATTTACGCCTCATACCAAGCACAATGACGATATTAGCACACACCGGTTGCTATTGCAAGCATTTTTTATTTGGAGCATCTCAGTCCAGCTGCATCCCTAAGGAAATTTATATTGCTTTTATGCTTCTGCTAAGGTGATATATCACAATGTATGGCTCAGATTACCCAAATATGCTTGCACCTGTTTATTTCTCATGCCCTTAATCACTCGCCCTCAAATTCCAGTGCCTTTTTCAATTCTTCCTTACTAGGAAGCACTGTCTGATAACGTCCTGCAAAGATTTGATTATTTTCCTCCGGCAGCATCATTTCGACCAGTGCTTCTTTCTTGTCCTTGCAAAGCACAATACCGATGGTCGGGTTCTCGTCCGGCATCTTAACCTTGCGGTCGTAAAAATTCACATATGTTTGCATCTGCCCGATGTCGTTATGTTTTAGGCGGCCAATCTTCAAGTCTATCAGTACAAAACAGCGCAGCAGACGGTTATACATGACAAGATCAACGTAAAATGATTCTTCCTCAAATGTGAAGCGAACCTGTCGCCCCATATAACCGAACCCTTTTCCAAGTTCGATTAAAAACTGTTGCAAATGATCGATGAGCTTCTGTTCCAATTCGGTTTCGGTGTACAAAGATTTTTCGGGCAAGCCGGTAAATTCCAGCACATATGGGTCTTTAAACAAGTCCTGCGGTGATTCAACAATTTGTCCTTTTTCTGACAATTCGCAGACTTTATCCTTATCGCGGGAGAGCGCAAGCCGCTCATAAAGCGATGAGTCATACTGCCGCTGGAATTCTTTAACCGTCCATCTGTTGTCAGCGATTTCCAATTCATAAAACCGACGCTCGTCCTCATTGGTTATCCGCATAAGTTGAACATAATGCGTCCAACTGATACTTGGGCTGAATTGGGTAATCGATAATTCCCCAATTACAGTTTTCGAGTAAACCACGTAAAAACGACGCATCAGCTTTAGATTATCAGCAGAAAACCCCTTACCGAGGTTATCCGTCAGATAGCCAGACAACCCTTGCAGGATACGCTTGCCATATTGAGCGCGTTTCTCACCCATTTGCTCTTTTTCAATGATACGACGACCTATTTTTCACGTATCTTTATCGGTATAAAAATCTCAAGTTGGTGATATCCCAACGCATTTTTTATATCATCGTCCGGATTTGGTATGTTCATAAGCATCTCACACTCATGCCGTTCCTCGTATTCAAAACCGCTGGAATCTATCCATTTCATTATCATATTATACACATCTATCAAGCTCTCGTGATCATCATCTATAGACACAGCGACAGCATAAAGCCCGCCTACAAACTCAATGAGTTTATATGGCGCCACATCATCCTCGCTCACCCAATCTTCAACCGCCCAAATCCATTCGCCGTAGTGTCTGCCGTCTTTGTCTTCATCAATCCACATAAAGTGTTGCGCACCATACAAGATGTTTTTTAACAAATGTTTATGCGTTTCTTGCCACGGTCCAAATGTACCAAACATTACATCGGTATTTACTGTCCCAGAGGTAAACGCCCGAAACGGGTTTACCCTTATAACCCGTACTTCCGGTGCTTTTTTTAATTTCTCTGTTACCTCAATCAAACGGTTCACGTTTGAGGGTTTTCCTATATAATCAATGTTGACTAATTGAGTTTCAATTTCTTTAGCCTTTTCATAAAGCATTTTTACATTAGCATCACTATTAAAGTCCATTTTCTCAATTTGCTGAATAAACCCAAGCACAATTTCTTTTAGCTCATGCAATAACGCGACCTCGTCGTCGATATTCTGGACTTTTTTATCCAGCACCTCCAAAACGACTTCGGAGCCGGACGCGCTGAAAATACGCTGAATATCTCTGATGCTGATGTTGAGCTTCCGCAAAATTAGAACCTGTTCGAGCCGTTTAATCGCGGTTTCGTCGTACAGCCTGTAGGCGTAGTCTGTGCTCCGGGTGCTGACGATGAGACCCATATCCTCGTAATACCGCAGCGTGCGCGCTGTGATGTCGTACTTGCTTGAAACCTCTTTAATTTTTATTAAATCGTTCATGCCATATACCTCTCTGTTTTTAGTAGGCTATTTAACCTCTAAAAATAGAATAACCGCTTCCCCAAAGGAAGAGTCAAGAGGTTTGTAGAATGTTTTTGTAAATAATTTGTGAATGCCTGTATCTTCTTGAAAAAGCGGATGATACGTTCCCCGCCCTGCATACTTCCGATAACAGCATAACATGAAACAATGATTTTTTCTACCACATGATTTCCAACTTTTTCTTTTAAGCTTTTTTATACGCAAAAGTTATATTTGACGAAACGCGGTCAAAGGGATATTATTATGGTTATACATCCATAGAAAGGGATATATCAATGAACAAAACAGTATATTTAGATAATGCCGCGACAACGCGGCTGTCCGACGCCGCTTTTGAGGCAATGCTTCCTTATTTGACCGATGGCTACGGCAACCCATCGTCTATATATTCTATTGGCCGTGAGGCCAAAAACGCCATAGAAAACGCGCGAAACACCGTCGCAAAAGCTATCGGCGCGTCGCCTGAGGAAATTTTCTTTACGGGCAGCGGCACGGAATCCGATAATTGGGCGATAAAATCTGCGGCAAACGCCGCGCTTTTCGCGGCGAACGCAAAAAAAGGCAGGCATATCATATCCTCCGCGATAGAACATCCGGCTGTGCTGAACTCGCTAAAAAATCTTGAAAAAAACGGCTGCGAGGTGACATATCTCGGCGTGGATAAGCACGGGCAAATTGACTTGGACGAGCTGCGCCGAGCCATCCGCAGCGACACCGCTTTGATAACCGTAATGACAGCAAACAACGAGATAGGCACGATTTTGCCCATATCTGAAATCGGCAAAATCGCCAAACAGCACGGCGTGCTTTTGCATACCGACGCGGTTCAGGCTGTCGGGCATATCCCCGTTGATGTCGGCGAAATGAATGTTGACCTATTATCATTTTCCGGTCATAAGTTTGGCGGGGCAAAGGGCGTTGGCGTTTTATACGCGAAAAAAGGGCTGCTTTTGCCGCCTTTGCTGCACGGCGGCGAGCAGGAACGCGGCAGACGCGCCGGAACCGAAAATGTCGCGGGCATTGCCTCCCTTGCCGCCGCGCTCGATGCCGCTTTGACCCGGCTGCCGTTATCCGGTGTGGAGCAAATGAGAAACAGGCTAAGAGACGGGTTGCTTCAAATCCCGCGCTCCCATTTTACCGGAGACCCGACAAACAGATTGCCGGGCATCGCGTCTTTTGTTTTTGAAGCGATAGAAGGTGAATCCATGCTGCTCATGCTTGACCAATGCGGAATCTGCGCATCCTCCGGTTCGGCCTGTTCTTCCGGGGCTCTCGACCCATCTCATGTTTTACTGGCAATCGGCTTACCCCATGAGATCGCGCATGGTTCTTTGCGGCTCTCGGTCGGCACGGATAACACGGATGAAGATATAAGCTATGTTCTTGAAAAAATGCCGGGCATTGTAGCGAGGCTGCGCTCGATGTCCCCATTATGGAACGAATCATAAGAAAGAGAGGAATATACTCATGTACTCAGATAAAGTTATGGAACATTTCACAAACCCGCGCAACATCGGCGAGCTTCCCGACGCCAATGGCGTTGGCGAGGTCGGAAACTCAAAATGCGGAGACATTATGAAGGTTTTTATGAAAATCGAAGACGACGTGATCGTTGATATACGGTTTAAGACCTTTGGATGCGGCGCCGCCGTGGCGACCTCTTCAATGGCCACCGAGCTCGTCAAGGGTAAAACTATTGAGGAAGCCATGAAGGTTACAAACAAGTCCGTCGCCGAAGCGCTTGACGGACTGCCCGCAATAAAAATGCACTGTTCCTTGCTTGCCGAAGAAGCTATTAAGGCGGCGATACAAAATTATTGCGAAAGGGAAAATAAGGTGCTGTAATGAATATCGCTTATACCGCGTCGGCATTGCTTGCGGCGTCAGCATTGGCGGACGAATTTGGCGCCGCGCCCCCTGCCTACCCTGCCGCTGCTGCGGCAGCAGAAATTATAAACAAGATAAAGCTCGCTCTTTTTCCAAGCCACTTTAACGCCATGTCCCAAGCAGAATCTGCACGCGATTTTCACGCGAGGTTTCAATCGCTGCTGTCGTCCATACACAGACAGTTGTCTGATGAAATCAAAACCGCTCTGGCATGGCAGGGCGGCAGCGGGGATGCCTTTGCGCTTTCGGAAGAAATCTCCGCAAGGTTTATCGAACGTCTGCCGCAGATACAAAGGCTGCTATATAAGGACGCCGAGGCCGGCTTTGAGGGCGATCCCGCAGCGCGGGGCATTGACGAGGTCATCTTGACATATCCCGGTTTTTTTGCCATTCTCGTATACCGCGCCGCACACGCTTTACATTTGGAAAATGTGCCGCTCATACCGAGGATTATGAGCGAATATGCCCACAGCACCACAGGCGTTGACATTCATCCGGGCGCGCAAATCGGCGAATACTTTTTTATTGACCACGGCACCGGCATCGTTATCGGTGAGACGACCGTGATCGGAAATCGCGTCAAGCTCTATCAGGGCGTCACGCTTGGCGGGCTTTCCACCAAAGGAGGGCAAAAGCTCGCCGGAAAAAAACGGCATCCCACCATTGAGGATAATGTGACGATTTATTCCGGCGCGACGATTTTGGGCGGCGGCACCGTTATCGGCAAGAATTCTACCATTGGCGGTAATGTTTTTATAACCGAGTCCGTACCTGAGGACAGCAAGGTAAAGCTATAATTTTATCTTGACAAGCCGGAAGGCTCATGTTATTATCATAGTATTCATATATGTATTATGTAAGATATGTTAAATTTTTAAAGAAAGTAGGTATTTTCAATGTCAAACTTCAAATTTGAAACGCTCCAGCTTCATGCCGGGCAAGAGGCGCCCGATCCGGCGACGGACGCAAGAGCCGTGCCGATTTACGCGACGACCTCCTATGTTTTCAGAGACTGCGATCAGGCGGCGGGAAGATTCTCTCTTTCCGAGGGCGGCAACATCTATACAAGGCTTATGAATCCGACGTCGGACGTGTTTGAAAAGCGCATAGCTGCCCTTGAGGGCGGTGCGGGCGCTCTTGCAACGGCATCCGGGGCGGCGGCCACCACATACGCTATTCAAAATATAGCGACGGCGGGGCATAACATTATATCCGACCGGCGCATTTACGGCGGCACTTATAATCTTTTTGCCCACACATTTCCCGAGTTTGGAATAAACACTATCTTTGTTGACGGGAATGATCCGGAAAACTTCAAAAACGCCATTGACGAAAACACGAGGGCGATTTTTATCGAAACGCTCGGCAACCCAAACTCCACAATAGTTGATGTTGACGCTGTGGCCAAAATCGCCCACGAGCACGGCATCGTGCTGATTGCGGATAACACATTTGCCACGCCCTATCTGTTTCGCCCAATCGAACACGGCGCGGACATAGTGGTTCATTCCGCGACAAAGTTTATCGGCGGTCACGGAACGGCAATCGGCGGCGTGATCGTTGACGGGGGCAATTTCGACTGGGCGGCAAATGATAAGTATCCCGGCCTTTCACAGCCAAACCCGAGCTATCACGACGCCGTGTTTACCGATGTTGCCGGAAGCCTCGCGTATATCATCAAGGCACGGGTCACTTTGATGAGGGACACCGGCGCGACAATCAGCCCGTTTCATTCTTTTATGTTCCTGCAAGGCTTGGAAACTTTGTCGCTCCGTGTCGAGCGGCATGTTGAAAACGCGTTGAAGGTCGTGGAATATTTATCCGCGCATCCCAAAGTGGACGCGGTAAATCACCCCTCTTTGAAAAACCACCCCGACAACGCGCTATATAAGGGATATTTCCCCAACGGTGCAGGCTCAATCTTCACTTTTGAGATAAAGGGCACAGCGCAGGATGCCAAAGCGTTTGTTGACAGGCTAAAGCTCTTCTCTTTGCTGGCCAACGTCGCGGATGTCAAGTCTCTTGTCATCCACCCGGCAACCACCACCCATTCTCAGGTTCCTGAGGACGAGCTTAAAAAACAGGACATCAAGCCAAATACTATCCGCCTGTCCATAGGAACAGAGCATATTGACGACATCATCGCAGACCTCGAGCAGGCTTTTTGCGGTTAGTCGCGTTATCTGTATTTAGGCAACCTCCCCCGTGCCCTATCACGGTTTTCGGAGGTTGCCTTTATGACCGGCTTATACGGGCTACCGCTTCGATTTCGACTTTTACGCCTTTTGGCAAGGCCTGCACCGCTACGCACGAACGCGCCGGTTTTTCTATAAAATATTCGGCGTAGACTTCATTAAACTTTGCAAAATCCTCCATGTCGGTCAAAAAGCAAGTGGTTTTTACGACATCACCAAGTCCGCTTCCGGCGGCGGCAAGCACCGCGCTCAGGTTTTCTATGACCTGCTTTGTCTGCTCTTTTATCCCGCTGTCCTTGCCGCCGACAATCTCGCCCGTTTCCGGCACAAGGGGTATTTGCCCGGATGTATATACCATCTTGTTTTCTATGATTGCCTGTGAGTACGGGCCTATGGCCTTTGGCGCGGCATCTGTTGTGATAATTTTCATTAGTCCCTCCTTTTGATTACAGCGCAGTTATATGACATAGCTGTCTGCGCTTTTTTCGGTATACTGGTCTATTATGCTTTGCACAGTCACCGCGTCTACATACTCGTTGATGACCGTATACAGGCCATTCCACATTGGCAGCGTTTTACAAAACTCCGTGCGCTCGCATTGGTTTATTTCATCATCCAAGCAGGCTATCGGCGCCAAGCTGCCCTCCGTGATTCGCAGTATCTGACCCACCGTTATTTCTTCGGGTTCTTTGGCAAGCATATAGCCGCCCTGCTTTCCCCTGTTCGCTCGCAGGATATTTGAAGTATGGAGCAAGGATACAATCTGTTCTAAATACTGCTTTGATATGTTTTGCCTTTCGGCGATTTCCTTTAGCGATATATAGCCTTTGTTTTTATTTTCCGCCAAATCCAAGATCATTCGCAGCGCGTACCTTCCCTTTGTGGATATTTTCATCCGCTTCCCCCGCTTTCTCCGCTTTCTCTTTAGCGGTCATAAAATCATTCCTTCCCGATCAATTGCGTCATCCGTGCGCAAACGATCGGACGCTCCGCGTCCATGCTCCGCTCTCGGAATGATTTTTATGACCGGCTTATACAGACACCTTAAGCTTAATTATACTATATGTTTTCTATGTATTCAAGGCGACCTCCGTAAAACCTGTCGCGTCTGATTAACTCGATAAAAGTCAAAATATTTTGATTTTTCTTGACATAATAATCGTCTTGTATTATAATCGAGCCATGGAACGTAAAATTACACAAAAATTAATCGCATGGAAAAATCAACCCGAGGGTCGTATGCCTTTGTTGGTCTATGGCGCCAGACAGGTTGGAAAAACACATATAATCAGGGAATTTGGAGCACGGCACTACAAAAACGTCGCTGAATTTAACATGGAAACAAATAGGACGGTTCGGACGTACTTTGAGGGCAATATTGAGCCTGAACGCATAATACGTTTCTTGGAAACCGAATTGCGCGAGCGCATTGTTCCTGGAGAAACATTGATGTTTTTTGATGAGGTGCAGTCTTGTCCGCGGGCTCTGACGGCCATGAAATACTTTAACGAGAACACGCCCGAGCACCATATTGCCTGTGCCGGCAGTCTCTTGGGCGTGGCAATCAATCGTGACGAGCTTTCCTTTCCCGTTGGCAATGTGGATTCTTTGACAATGTTTCCTCTTGACTTTGAAGAATTTTTATGGTCACAAAACGAAGGTATGCTTTGTGAAGAAATCAAAAAATCTTTTGAGGCGAATGAAGCCTTGCCCGCATCTTTGCACGAAAAGGCTCTTGATTTTTACCGTATTTATCTGATTGTCGGCGGAATGCCGATGCCGATTTTGACATATACGAAAAGCGGCAGCCTCATTCCCGTACCGGACGTTCAAAACAGGATATTAAATGACTATATCGCGGATATGTCTAAGTATGCTGAAAATGCCGAAAGCGTAAAAATCCGAGCGGCATATAATTCAATTCCCGCCCAACTCGCCAAAGACAATAAAAAGTTTCAATACAAATTGACACAGCGCGGCGGAACGTCCGCCATTTTCGGGCCTGCCATTGATTGGCTTAATTTTGCGGGGATTGTGCTAAAATGCGTAAAACTTGAACACGCTTTAATGCCGATTTCGGTTTATCAGGATTCGAGCAGTTTTAAGATATATATGAGCGATGTTGGGCTTTTGACTATGAAAAGCGGAATTTCTCAACAGGTAATTCTGGCGGCAGGCAACATGGAAAACACCTTCCTCGGCGCGATCACGGAAAACTATATCGCTCAAGTATTTTCCGCAAAACATTACGGGCTGTTTTATTGGACGACGGATGGACAGGCCGAAGTGGATTTTGTCCTCCAAAAAGGCAATGATATTATTCCTGTTGAGGTTAAAACAGGAAAGCGGACTAAGTCAAAGAGTCTTTCCATATTCACCGAAAAATACAAGCCAGCGTATATAATCCGCATTTCAGGTAAAAATTTCGGATTTGAAAACAACATAAAATCCGTCCCTCTTTATGCGGCATTTTGCATATAGCGAAAAGAAGAAAAACCGCAAAAAACAAATATAAAAAATTGTTCTTGCCTTTTGCCAATACTTGTAGTATCATTAGTAAATGATAGGCCATAAGAAAAGGCCGCAGCGACCGTGACGGTACTCCAATACCATCACGGCGAATGTAGGGAAAAAGTTAGAGTATCTGCCTACACACACGGGAAACCCGTCACTACGACTTTATCAGTATACATATTTGTTTTTGTATTTTCAAGCTGATTTTGCGTTTTTGTGGCGAAACCTTTCGTAATAAACGCCGAATATTTTCATCGGTGCGTAGGTAGCGCCGCCCAAGGGTGGCAAGGGCATATATGCCCTACTGCGCGCCTTTTCACTATGGCCTCTGATTGCAAAACAAAAATACACATTAAAAGGAGAGGGAAACAAATGAACAAACAAAAAAGAGGATTCAAGAAACCGATTGCTCTGACCATAGCCGCGTTGTTCCTGCTGACGCTTGTCCCGTACATAGCGCTTGCGCAGTGGAGCAGCGGTTCCGACTGGGTTTGGTTTGGCGACCCGCTTGATTATGACACCGACCAATCGGGCACTGGCGCACCGACAACGACGATTCCAGACGCCAACGGCGTATGGAATTGGAGCGGCAGCGCATGGATATTCACGGGCGACCCGCTTGATTATGACACCGACCAATCAGGCACTGGCGCACCGACAACGACGCTTCCAGACGCCAACGGCGAGTGGAATTGGAGCGGCAGCGCATGGGTGTTCACGGGCGAACCTGAAGATAACCCCGGCAATCCTGCTGCCCCTGCGGCAGATGAGTCAGAGCTTCTTACAGTCACAGACGATAAGGGCGAATGGGTTTGGACAGGCACTTGGGGCGTAACAGATACAGAGTCAAACCCCGGCAATCCTGCTGCCCCTGCGGCAGATGAGTCAGAGCTTCTTACAGTCACAGACGATAAGGGCGAATGGGTTTGGACAGGCACTTGGGGCGTAACAGGTGAGAAAAGTGAACCCCTAGGCGACAGACCGACAGACCCTCCCGAAGATGACGAAGCCTCAACCACAGCTTCACACGCTGACGGCGAGTGGGAGTGGACAGGCACTTGGGGTGGCTCTGCTTGGGAAAGTGATGATCTCGACCAATGGGCTTGGACAGGCAATAACATAATGGGTTGGATGGCCGGTTCTTGGGCTTGGACAGGCAATAACATAATGGGCTGGACGGCCGGTTCTTGGGCTTGGACAGGCAATGAAAAAGAAGCAGACACCGACCAATCAGAAACTGCTGCTCCGATAACAACCATTGCAGACGACAACGGCGAATGGAATTATGTCGGCGGCGCATGGGTGTTCACAGCCAGCGGAAATAAAACCGCAGCCACCGACCAATCAGGAACTGCTGCCCCGATAACAACCATTGCAGACGACAATGGCGAATGGAATTGGAGCGGCACCGCATGGGTGTTCACAGCCAGCGGAAATAAAACCGCAGCCACCGACCAATCAGGAACTGCTGCACCGATAACAACCATTGCAGACACCAACGGCGAATGGAATTATGTCGGCGGCGCATGGGTGTTCACAGCCAGCGGAAACAAACCCGAAGATACCTCCACACGGCCGGATGAATCCGAAAACCCCACCACTTCAACAGTACCCGCGCCGGTAAGCGGTACTGGCGGTGAGTGGCGTTGGGTCGGAACATGGGTCACGGCAAGCTCTTCTTCGCCGGCGTCTCCCCCATCAAAACCGTGGACCGATCCCGCCCCGAACACAACGGACTCTTTCCTCGCGTCACTGTATTTCGCGGCGCTGGGACGCACACCCGATGAGGGCGGCTTTGACGATTGGTCAGACGCGCTTGCAAGCGGTGCAATGACTGCCACCGATGTCGTCTATGGTTTTATGTTCAGCCCCGAAATGGCAAACAAGAACCTTAGCGACGAAGAATATGTCATAATGCTCTACGCGGCGTTTTTCGCCCGCGACCCCGATGAGGGCGGCAAGGCATACTGGCTCGGCGCTCTCGCTTCCGACTCTTCGCGTTACGATGTATTTCTCGGCTTTGCGAACTCCGTGGAGTTTGACGTATTTTGCGACGCCCACGGCTTTGTGAGGATATAGGGATAGGCTGCGAGATAATCTTTAGTAATCTATAGTGTACGCAAAAGCCCCTTGAAACCGAGGGGCTTTTGTTGTGGGGGCGTGTGGGGGCAGGTAAGACCCTTGCGTGCGATTTTCCTCGCCGGGTCTGGGTAGCAACCGTTTTCGCCCGTTCTTTCCGTCTCGCGCTAATTTGCTCAAATAAATCCACTGTTGACATACACAAAAAATAGTTATAAAGTATCTTTTATGAAAAGTGATTTTTTGCATATCTATCCAAAATCAAAACATAACCGCGATAATAGCGAATACTTCATGGCAAAGCAAAGCTCCGGCGAAACCGTCCTTGTCGTTTCCGGCGCGGATGCAACGCTGTTTGAAGGTGTTCAAACGCGCATCAAAGACAAACTGTGCAAACTGTGTCCGCAAAGCTCCGCCAACTCTAAAATAATCCGCAAGCTGTTTGATTTCACAAACCCTGTCTCGCGCAAAGGGCATGATATTACTATGGGTTTGGGGGACAGATTGGGTCTGGCCTGCGGCGGCCATATCAGCGCGATAGCCGATACCGGCATATTTCCCGTTTTGGCTCAGCAATCTATCAGAGAGCTAACCCTCACCGGACGCACTTATGATGATGTGCTCACCGCAGTCGTCTGGGCGGTTTTCCGCGAGGGGTATAAAAATGGCTATGCAGCCGACGGCGATCATTTAAAGAGCGGCGCGGAGATTGAATATGCGCTCGGCAGCGGTTTTTCGATGATCACGCTCGATTGCTCCGAGCACATTCCCTCCGGCACGGAGACCGGGCGGCCTGAAGATATATATCTTCCCGCTTTGCATTACATCGAGAGAATATACAACGAATATATCAAAGGCACGGACATAGATTTTGAAATTTCGCTCGACGAAACGCAAATTCCGCTATCGCCCGAAGCTCATCTTTACATTGCGCGTGAACTTCGCAAAAGAGGCGTTATTTTTGAAAGTTTGGCTCCGCGATTTCCCGGAGATTTTCAAAAGGGCATTGATTATCGCGGTGATATAGCGCAGTTTGAACGCGCCCTTGCCATACACGCTAAAATCGCCGATGAATCGGGCTACAAACTCAGCATACATTCGGGAAGCGACAAATTTTCCGTTTTTCCGGGCATCGCAAAAATCTGCGGCGGTAAATTCCACTTAAAAACAGCGGGTACCAGTTGGCTCGAGGCCGTTCGGCTCATAGCCAAAGTCCGCCCGGCTCTTTACAGGCAAATGCACACGTTCGCACTCTCTCATCTATCCGAAGCCAAAAAATACTATCACACCACTGAGGACACGTCAAAAATAGAAGATATACGCTCTGTTTCAGACTGCGATCTGCCCGGATATATGGAACATGAGGACGCGCGGCAGGTTCTCCATATCGCCTATGGGCTTATATTGTCCGCTAAAACCGAAGACGGCCCGGCGCTTTTTAGAGACGAGATATATAAGACGCTCGGCGAACACGATAGCGAGTATGCCGCCGCGCTTGAAAAGCACATAGGCCGCCACCTGACCGCACTCGGGATAGGGTAATGTATACAAATGAGGTCTTTCTCGCCGAGTGGTAAATTCAGCAAGAATAACATTTCAAGCAGAGAGCTTAGTAGTTTCATAAAAAGCTCTCTGTAGACTATGGGCTATGGATACGGTTTGAATAGTTATTTATTATATATGTTCGGCACAGATTAATTCCTTATCCTGCTCTCGGCATTTGACATGGCGGACCGGAGCAAGCGACATTTGTCCAACTCATACCTGTTATTTCGCCGCAACCGTTGCAAATATATCCATACTGGAAATAGTGTCTGCTGCCCGAATGATAATGCTCCCCAGTCCATTTATAGGTTGAATTATGGTTCGACTTAAATATGATGTAGTAAATGTCACTGTTATATACTGTATCTCCTTCATATGCGATTCCGTACAGGCTATTTTCATTCGTCCAATTTCTTGACGTTGACGGCAAATAATTGTATTGTAAAATAGCTCTGCGACCGGGTTTGTGTCTCCATGTGCTGCCAAAAAGCTTCATAAAATGGAAATCATTATGTCCCTTGCGGATACATATTGCCGTTTCACCTGCCGCCACAGAGGATGGTCTAATTGTGGTTAGCTTCACACAGTTCTGTGAAAAAGACGATGATTTCAAGTCGTTTTTCACTAATGCTGCCATGCTAAAAATAGGTAAATTAATGTCAAAGCTGCCTGCGGAAAAATACCCTGGACTTTTTGCAATGTCAGTACGCCCCAGTGCATATCCATAGCAATTATAGTCAAGATATGTGTCGCTCCACGACCCATATACAGTGCTATCTTGTAAGGTATATCGCGTTGGGGCATATATCCCGTCTGCCATAAGCTGGGACAAGGCAATCTCTTCAATGCCATAATAACTGTTTACGGCGTCTTTTATGCTATTTGCAAAGTCTAAAGTAACTGCGTAGCCATAAGCGAATGGATATGCAGGATTTTCTTCTACTGCCCTTATGGTTTTTGTGATAAATTCGCCCAGCCAGTCTTGATCTTTAAAATCGTTTGGAATTGGTATTTCGTTCTTTTTTAAGAATTCAATGCACTCAGCTTCTGTCATAGCTGATAAAGTGGGGCGTTTGTCTATCCGCTCATCGGATTGGGTAAATTCTGCATTAGTAGAAGATGCGGAACACACGAGCATACACATTAGTACGAAATAAGAGATAATTTTTTTTGCTTTCATTGGAAAGTCTCCTTTCAACCCTCTTTTACTGCCGCAATTTCGTTAGCAACCCATTTGTAATCCACTTTCTGATACTCGCCGTCATTTTTTGGAAAAAATACAGATTTCAGAAGTCCGGCAATATATACAGAAGGTTTTGTCTGATATATTTCAATCACAACAAACCCAACTATATTTTGCCCATCTTTGATTATAATGTCCACATATGCCTTGTCCGGAAAAACATGAAATGAGCCCTCATAAGATGTAATATTATCGTATGAGCCCCATTCAATATCCCGCCAATATATTGTACATGGAGCATGCAATGTAAAGTTTTGGCCGAGGAATTTGTCTTGATTTATTTCATCGTGCACTCCGCCCGGTGATAACGGGGCGTCACTCCAACTGATAAAACTGCCCGCGCTGACAGATATATCAAAAGATGCATTATCAGCCGGATAATCTAATATGATTGGCAGACCCGGAACAATGCTTATCGCCGATGACCAATCAGACTCCCATGGCAGTTTTATACCTTTATCCATAATCGCTTCCGTGATTATCTCGTCCTCCTCTGTGCCAAGCGAATCATAAATATTTGAGCAGCCTGACAAAAAAGCAATATAGGAGACACAAACAAGCACAATTGATAAAAATCTTTTTAAGTCCATAATATAAATTTAGTGGCAACGGAAAATATATACGCTGCTAGTAATCTAAACATAGAGGACGCGGGAGCTGAGATGTTGTTTTCGTTACAGTGTTCATTATATAGCAGCAATGGCTATGTGTCAAATGTTGCTTTGGAATTTGCGTTGCTCTTACTTTGGGAATTTACGATTTGCATTGCTCCCCCTTCGCAAAGCACTCACAAATCCTTTTTTCTTTTATGTGTCAAATAAGCGCGGGACAAAATGCAGCCTTCCTCTCCGATTAAATGAAATTCGCAAATCAAACTTTATTCACTTTGCTCAAACAGCACTTTTCCGCATAATTAAGATTATTTTTAAATTTTTTCATATTTTTTAAGATTTTTCTTGACTTTTGCTTTATCATGGCGTATGCTATGGATAATCAAGCGAAAGGCAGATTTACAGTATGGATATTTCAATAGGCTCCACCCTTATATATCTTCGCAAATCACATAAGCTCATGCAAAAAGACGTCGCGGCCGCGCTCTCCGACTACGGCTTTAAGGTCAATTCAAAAACCATATACAATTGGGAAAAAGAGATTTCCCAGCCCAGCATCCCTCTCTTTTTGGCGTTGTGCGACCTGCTCGACGTTGACGACGTGCTTTGGCGGTTTGCCGGTATGCAAAAAGGCCCATACGCCGGGCTAAATCAAGACGGGCGTAAGAAAGCCCGTGATTTTATCGAGCTTTTACATCAAATAGACGCCTTTAGAGATGACAACGCCGATGTAGATGTATATGACGAATCAACCGACGCACATGACGGCTCGTCCGGCATATATGCCGATGACGGCAATGACGGCACGGCTTCCGGCGGAGATGATAGCGATATGCAAAATGTACCGCCGCGAATCTTGCGCCTGTATGATATTCCGGTATCGGCAGGCGGCGGCAATTTCCTCGGCGACGGCGGCTTTACGGAGATAGAAGTCCCGTCTTACGTGCCTATCGCCGTTGATTTTGCTTTGCGTCTGTCCGGCGACAGTATGGAGCCCTTACTGACTGACGGTCAGGTCATATGGGTAAAAGAACAAGATGTTCTCGACAGCGGTGACATAGGCATATTCGCCTATTCTGACAATGTATACTGCAAAAAGCTCATCGCCGAGGGAAAGAGGGCATTTTTGCGCTCTCTAAATCCCCTATACAGCGATATTGAAATCAAAGAAGACTTCGGCTTTAGGGCAATCGGCAAGGTGGTTTCGTAGGCATGAAATATAAACTTATAGCGTCCGATATGGACGGCACGCTCGTAAACTCCAAATCCGAGCTTACCGAGCGTACAAAGCAGGCCATCAGAGATACGGTTAGCTCAGGCGTTTTATTTGTCACGGCCACGGGCAGACCTCTGTGCAACATCGAAATCGTCAACAGCCTTTTTGACGAGGATATGCCCTTTATCATATTCAACGGCAGCGCCGCCTACATGGGAAAATCCAAAAAGCCGCTCTTTGAAAAATACCTTGAGTTTGAGCTTGCGGTCCAAGCCTTTGAGTTTGGTCAAAAACTCGGCGTTACTCAAATCATTTGGACCGGGCCTCGTCTGTGGACAAACCGTATCTGCGGCGAGTCGGAGCAGTACAGGGCGTTTTCTACAACCCCAACGCTTGGCGCGGTGACAAACTTAGAGCATATAAAAGACGAAGTCACGGGCATTTCAAAGGTTTTGTGGATAGCAGACCCAAAGCTCATCAAAGAATATCAAAAAAATATGAGCAAGCATTTTAAAAGCAGCTTAAACTGCTATTCATCAATGCCTCATTTTCTTGAATTTGTCAGCCGCGACGCGAGCAAAGGCACCGCTTTGCTCCAAATCGGCAGCCTTTTTGGTATAGACAAGAGTGAGATGATAGCGGTCGGCGATTCCTATAATGATATATCCATGTTGGAGTGCGCCGGTTTTTCAGTGGCAATGAACAACGCGCCTGACGACATCAAGGCGATATGCGATTATGTCACTTCCTCCAATGATGACGACGGCGTTGCCGCCGTCATCGAAAAGTTCCTATGAGGGTAAACAGCGGGCATAAAAATCATTCCGAGAGCGGAGCATGGATGCGGAGCGTCCGATCGTTTGCGCATGGGTTGCCACCCAATCTTACGCGTAAAGCTGTATTTTTCCCTTTGCTTTCGCGTTTATGATAAACTCCATAAAGCTCTGCGTTATCACCTTTTGACCCTCGGTGTTCGGGTGTGCGCCGTCCGCGCAAAGGAGCTGCTCAATCTTTCTGTGCTTCAAAAACGCGCCGCGCAAATCAACAAGCAATGCTTCCGTTTCCCCGGCAAGCCTCTCTATGGTTCGGGAATAATTTTCCTGCCACCTGTATATCGCTTCCACGCCGCCAAGCCACTTTAAGACATTTGCCTTTTTTTCCAAGCCTCCGCAAAACCAGTTAAAGAACTTTTGGGCGCTTAGCGGCGGCAAGGTTGTGATAACGGGGCGTATATCCTTATCTTTTAAAAACTCGATTATTTTTTTGTATTTCTCTGCAAACACCTCTATCGGGGTGTTTGGCTTGTGTTCGCCTTCGGGATGCTCCGCAATGGCTTTCCAGTCAAAATCGCAATCATTTCCGCCCAAGTTCATGATTACGGCGTCAGGGCGCGGAGTGCTGACCGCGCTGCTTTTGTCCCCCTCAAACCTTTTTTGTATGACGGAACACGCCTTTGTTATTGTGCATCCGAATTTCGAGAAGTTGCTGATGCACAGGCGAAACTTCTTTTCGAGCATATCAATATCAATATTATTCAACACGCGATAACGGCTGCTTTCGTTGTCGAGCTGCACACCCCGCAGTATTGAATCCCCATATACTTCCACTTGTCTTTTTTTCTGCATATTAAAAACTCCTTTCCATAAGTACTGCCGTTAGACCACCTCGACATTTCTTGCGGCATTTCCGGCGGCTGTGGCAGCGGCGGTAAATGAATCATGAAGCAGACGAACATTGAGCTCGTCTATTATATCATCTATATATTCCGGCCACTCCCGACTGCCAAGCTCCGCCAGCGCTTTTTGCGCCGCGCCTTTATCACATATATTGCACGCTAATCTAACCTCGTTTAGCTTCGCCCGAAAATAAGCCGTCTCTTCTTTTATGTTTCCATCGGCCGCGCCGTGCAAGGCCGCCTCGCTTTTTCTTATTAGCTCTTCAAGTTTGCGTATAAACACCGGAGTTTGCTCTGCCATCAGGAGTGTATCATTGGCCTCGGACGCTTTTTCCAATTCGTAAGCATCTTTAGAAAGCTCTGTTTCTCCGATACTAAGCAACGCGCTTTTCATTCCATGAAGCGTAACCGTATATAAATGTATATCCGCCCCGCTTTGCGCCTTAATTTTATCGTCCATATCTTTGAGCGTTTTGACAGCTTTTGCGGCATCAATCAAAAACAGCTCTTCCACATCGGGCAAAACCAAATTAGCGTCGGACAGGGAGTTTTGACCGGTACAATTTTGCATTATTTCTTCCAGCTGCTCCGGGCTGATGGGTTTTGCCGCATATCGGTCAAAACCGTTTTCTAAAAACATTGCCCCATGCTTTTCTTCCGTATCGGCGGTGAGCGCGACAATGCACCCGGTATATCCCATGCCGCGTATTTTTTTTGTCGCTTCAATGCCGTGCATTATCGGCATCATGTGATCCATAAAAATAACATCGTATATATTACCGTCTTTGATTTTATCAATGGCCTCAAAACCGCTTTCCGCGGTGTCAACATACAGGTCATATGAGGAGAGCATTTCACGCAGGATATATATGTTTATGCTCACGTCATCTACTATAAGGACTCGGCTTTGCCGCGCTTTTTCAGACATACCGGGAATACTCACTTTCTTTTGTTTTTGATCGGCACCGATACCTGTATCAAAAATCGGTTCGGGTCATCTACGACTATCTCGTCAAACAAATATATCTCATAAACAGGCCCGCCGACTGCTATGTTGTTTTCCTTTGCGTAGTTTTTCATGCGCTCCGGCAAATCTCCGAGCTTACCGTAATTGCCCCTCGCATATCCGACAAGATATTCGCCCGCTTCTTTTTTGTCGCGGCCTGTCGGGAATTGTGAAAAAAATCTCGACGGCTCACCGGGCTTTTCCAAGAATATATCCATACTATCATAAAAACCGCCTACAGGATATGCCGAATCTATCTTTTTTTCTTTCATTTTTCCGATAAACTTAAAAAAGCTGTCGTAAAAATACCCACTGCTGTAATCATTAAGCTCGCCGATTTCAATTGGTTTTTCTGTCATATACACAGTGGTAATCGCGTTTTCATCGGCATTTAACCCCTCTGAAATAAGCTCGGTGTATGCGTGAATGAGGGCATATGCCTGTTGCAGGCGAAAGAGTTCTTTATTCAGCTCTAATTCATGGTTTTTCAGTATATCAAGAAATTGACGAGGGGTTTCGTGGTGGCGGGCATCGAAAATCCTCTTTATCGGGATTTTGAGGTGCTGCATAACATTTATGCAGTTTACCGCAATGGCTTGCGACGCCGTATAGTAGCGATAACCATTCTCGCCGCGTTTTATGGGTTGAAACAGTTTAAGCTCATCATAGTACCGGAGCTTAGACTGGCTGATGCCTGTAAGGTCGGAAAACTTCTTGATAGACAAAAGGTCTTGTTCGTTCACGAAAGAACACCTCCCTCCATTTGTGCCCTAACAGCAATCTCGGTATATGGATTTTTCACATCAAAATGCAGCAATTGCAATCATTTGAGGAATTCTTTAATTTTTAAAGAATTCCTCCCCACGGTTATTTGCCGCGAAGAAATTCTTTTATCAACTGATCGAGCATACGCGAATCAAGCGGCTTTGCGAGAAACGCGTCAAACCCGCTCGCCAATAGCTTTTCGGATTGCCCGACAAGCACATTTGCCGTGAGGGCAACAATTTTCCCCTTATAACCCATATCACGAAGAATCGCCGTTGCCTCAATGCCATCCATTTTCGGCATCAGATGATCCATAAAAATAATATCGTACCCGCCGGTCTCTTTGACCATTTCGATAGCATCATACCCTGTGTATGCCGTATCAATGATGAGCCCATACGGTTTTAGCATACCTCTCGTAACATAAACATTTGATCTCACATCGTCAACGATAAGCACTCTCTTGTCGGGCATACGCATCCTTGCGATTTGAGTCCTCTCTTTAATGCTGTTTCTTTGGTATTTGAAACTGCGGATATTTTCCGCGACCTTTGCGCCGCAAACTTCCATATCCTCGCGTTTTTGCGGTATGTAAATCGTAAATTCCGTGCCCTCGCCTATTTTGCTTTGCACAAAAATCTCACCGTTCATAAGGTCAAGCATTTTCTTTGTTATGCTAAGTCCAAGTCCGGCGCCAATTGTTGTGCGATTTATATCCAAGTTAAATCGCGTATACTCCTCATAGAGCCTGTCAAGCTGCTCCTCCGACAGACCTTGACCTGTATCCTTGACCCGAAATACCATCATGCAGTCATTCTCCGCCCCTTGCACCGGCTCGGAATAAACCTTAAACTCGATTGTGCCTTCGCCCGTATACTTAAACGCGTTGGAGACAACATTATTCAAAACCTGTTTTACTCTGATTTCATCGCCATACAGGTTTAGCGGTGTTTTGGCGTCTATATCCACAATAAATTCTATTGACTTATCATATTTTAGTATGTTGAGCTGAGCAACGTCATTTATAAGGCTTGGGACATTGTATTTTATAAGTCTAAGCTCCATTTTGCCAGCTTCAATCTTGGAAAGATCAAGTATGTCATTGATGATGCCAAGCAGCAAATCGCCCGATTCATATATCTTCATCATCGCTTCTTTGGCGTCGGTATCAAGGTTTTCGTTATTTAGCGAAATCTCGGCAATACCCAAAATCGCGTTCATGGGAGTGCGTATCTCATGGCTCATGTTCGCTAAAAATGTGCTTTTATGCCGGTTTGTTTCTTCCGCGTATTCCTTTGCGGAAATAAGCTGCGTTTTTGCCGCGTGTCTTTGAAAAGCCCCCGTCAAAGTATTTGTGAGATACGCGGCGACGCCTATATGATTTTTACCCCATTTTCCGCTGTTATTTTCTCGCGCAAAATCCAAAACCGCGTGGATTTTGCCGTCAACATAAATGCCCGCGCAAAGGTAATTTGTGAAATTTATCCTATGCGGAGCCATAATATCATGTATCTCACCGTCGTCAGAGCAGATATAAAATTTTTCCTTGCCTTGGAATCGCAGAATAATATCATTTAAAGCATCCGTGACAATAACCTCATTGCCCGGATCGGTGAGCCGATCATATTTGGGGTTTACCCATTCGTTTGAGCAGCAATATATGCGCTCATCGTCAGCTTTTCTGATGTAAAGCCGAATTTGCGCAATATCCATCCATCTGCCTATTGTGCGAATGGTCTTGGTAATAAGGCTGCTTAGCTCTTCATCAGAATCACCGCCAAACAAAAACTCTTGAGATATTTCATTCATGAGCCCCTGCCACTGAAACTGCTTGTCAATTACTTTGCTTGATTTCCTTGACGCTATGACAAGTACGACAGATATAATGCCGCCGCAAAGTGCGGTAATTATAATCAGCAAATTTAGATAGTTTCTGTTTGCCATAGCTTCATCAACATTTACAGCGGTAGATATCATGCCGATTATGTTGCCGTGGTAAATCAGGGGCGTGTAATGCACTCCGTAATAGTTGCCGTAGAGCTTCCCGATACCCATATATTCGTCGCTGTTTTTTTCAAAAATAGCGTCAGTTACATCGTCGTCGGCATATGTGCCAATGGCGCGTAAACCGTCTTCATCGGTAAGCGTAGTCACAAAACGCATATTGCCTAAGAAAATCGCGACCTCACATCCCGTGCGTTCTTTATATGTGTCCACGTACTTCGCATTGGTCAAATCGAACAGGCATGTCACAATGCCCAAAAGGGTTTCCCCATCGTATATGGGGTATAGTGTCGTAGCGACCAACGTCGTATTATCAATCATAAATGTAAGAGCAGCCACGCCCTCGCCCGTTTCAAACACTTTTTGCACATCTGGATTTGTCATCAGATTATATCCGTTTTTCGGCAACGGATAATCACGCTCCCCGCTATCCGTCCGGGCAAGCGCGGTTCCCTCAGAGTCTGTAACGCTCAAAAAATCATATCCGAACAAAAAGTCATCTAATATTTTTTTGATCGTATCGTAGTTTTCATCTGTCAGCTCGTGATCGTTGGCGTCATATTCTTTTATCGCGTTTATCAAAGCCTCATGCTGCGCTATCAGTACGCCCCGTGTCATAGCCCTTTCGGAAAGCTCGCCGAGATAATTAACAAATCCCTGCTTGGCAGCTATGGTGCGATCGAGTGAAAGCTGATTGATGATTTGATTAGTTTGGTGTTGGGTAATAAAAATCATCACGCCCAACGTAACGATCAATACCACTACCAAAATGACAAGTGTCCTGCCTACCATTCTGCGTGAGAACAAATCACCACCTCCGTCCCCCAAAGCTATGATACCAGCCATTATAGGGATTGTCAATCTTGAACTGCAAATAGCCAAAACCTTGAAGCGCTTTAATGTTTTTGTATGTTTCGGATATGCTTTTCAACATACGTCAGTGGCAATTTACCTTTATGTTTTTAATGTGCCGCAGGGCGCGGCCGTTGATTTAACCGACTTTTCGCGTTTCTTTTTGCTTCTCGCTTTTGAGATAAAAATTTTTACGGAAAACTATTGACTTTCAAGCCCTTGAATCCGTTATTTTATGGTTATGGTTATGGTTGTAGCGGCTCGCCTGCGGCGGGTCGGGGAGGTTTTATCATGAGTGACAGTATTTTTGCTCATAACACAAAGCATACGGGCTTTACGTTAGACAGCCTTGGCGACGTCGCGAAATGGCGCGGCGGCCTGTGGGAGGACATTCCCCTGATCTCCTATCGGCTTATGCAATACTCCATGCTCTCTGTGCTGACCGATGAGCATGGGCTTGAACAGGCAAATGAGTATTTCCGCCGCGCCGGACATTTGGCGGGCTTGGAGTTTGCGGAAAATACACTGTTATTAGACACGGATTTCAACACATTTGTATTCGATTTGCAAACTACGCTAAAGAAGCTAAAAATCGGAATTTTACATATTGACTCATTTGACCCGGATACCTACGAAATAGCTTGTACCGTATGTCAGGATTGCGATTGTGGCGATCTGCCCGTCACAAATGAAAATGTACGCATTTATGACGAAGGATTTATCGCCGGAATTCTTGAAGCCTTTACGGGCATATCATACCGCGTCCGCAAAACCAACTGCTGTTGCGCGAGCGGCGTCATGGCATATCGGTTTAGCTCTGTTTCCTCTTTGGATAACGCTCCATAGCGTTCAATAGGCAAAATTTCGCTGCAACCGCCACACACGGCGGCGCACAATAAATACCAAACGGTCAAACTGAAGGGAGGTGAGTTCCGATGAGTCCCGTTGCCGAAAAATTGTTTGACTACCTACACGATATGATATATAACCCCTCACATGCCGGATCGGATGTAACAAAACTACCCAAACCTTTCAAGATTTCGGCAGCGGGACAACGGGCTATATTATTTTACGATGGCGGAGCTTTCCGAAAAGAGATTATCCTGCGCTTCTTCCATCAATAAAGAGAAAACCATACCCGTGTGTTCGTCCGTTGACGCGGGTATATTTTGCTTGCGCGGACAAACAAAATAGGAGGAACGCAAATGAATATCTATGGCTATATCCGCGTATCGGATGTCTCGCAAAATTTAGACCGTCAGCAAATCGCCATGGACGAGCTGAAAATCCCAAAAGGTAATATTTTCACGGACAAGCAGAGCGGCAAAAACACGGCGCGGCCGGGCTTGCAGCGGCTGTTCTCCACAGTTGCGCACGGCGACACCGTCATCGTCGAATCGGTCAGCCGGTTTGCCCGTAATACGAGGGATTTATTAGACTTGATTGACCGGCTTACCCGCAAAGGGGTTGAGTTTGTCAGCCTGAAAGAACGCATTGATACCACGACCCCCACGGGTAAGTTCATGCTGACGGTATTCGGCGCGGTGGCGGAGCTTGAGCGCGGATATATCCTGCAACGCCAAGCGGAAGGCATAGCGGCAGCAAAACGGCGCGGCGTTCATCTTGGCAGGCCGATAAAGAAGCCGCCCGAAAACTTTGGCGAGCTGGTGCAAGCGTGGGAAAATAAGCAAATTCCGCTCTCAAAAGTCCTTGAGCAGTGCGGAGGCATGTGCGCGGCGACATTTTACCGCAGGCTCTCCGAATACCGCTCAAAACGCAGGCGCAGGCGGTGAAAAGACTCTTTTCCGGTTTCTTTCATTATTTGTAAGAAACGGTCATTTCAAGCCTTTGCGTATTCAGAGGTCGTTTGCTAAACGGAAAATCTGAGTAGAAATCCGGCAGGACTTGTGGTATATTAGTCGCGCGCGGTTGCTCCAACGCTTGCGGAAGAATTCGACGGTGGGGTGTCTATTGCATATATTTAGGCGTTATGTTAAATTCCCACTGGTGCGGTGCGAGTTTGTTTACAATCCTTTGAATTATGTAAGGTTTTATTAATGCCGTTTTATAAATGCTAGACAATTTCCAGATACAAATGGTGAGATTTTCTGATATACTAATTGGTGTCGAATGGATAACCAGATATTAGAGTTAGGAGAGGATCGTATATGGGAAATAGACTTGAAACACTACGCAACAGAATCGACAAACTCATAAATCATGACGATATTCGCATGTGTATTTCTCACACATATGGAGTAGCTCAGTTTTGCACTTTGCTGGCCATGAAAAGAAATATGGATGTTGAGCTCGCTACGACTTGTGGGATGTTGCATGACATACACTGGATAACAGGTGGAAGTAGCGATAACCATGCGTCAAAAGGAGCAGATCAGGCAAAAATAATATTGAAGGCAATGAACACATATAGTGATGGCGAAATAGAATTAATTACTACGGCTATTATGAAACATAGTGATAAAAAGTCAGTTGATGAGCCCTATGATGAGTTGCTGAAGGATGCCGATGTAATGAATCATTGCCTCTATAACGCTGATTTTCCGATAGCCAAATCGGAGTTGGGTCGGTATAAAAATCTACTCAAAGAGTTTGATATTACCCACGATTAGGCATAATAAGAAGATAAGTGGAACAAATCCGGGCAAACGGCATATAACAAGCAGCTTAGCGAAATGTCGGTCGGTGTGGAAGCCGCCGTGCCGCCGCGCCCCCGTCCGCTTGCGAAAGCCGTTGCTGCTCTGCCCCCCCGTCCGCCACTTCGTGGGGCCGCCTGGCGTTTTACGCCATTTGGCTTAGTCTTATGGAGTCGGCAAGAAGATTATTGACAGAAAACTCAATAATGGTGTAGGATGTATAGTAACTATCAATGACTTCGTTTTGCGGAGGTTTATAAAACTGTGTTAGAGAACAAGGCGGTAAAGCGAATGGAAACAAGAATTCAAAAGGAGTTAGATCTAATTAAAGAAAGCGTACTGCAAATTGTTCCAGCAGAAGCAATTTATCTGTTCGGTTCTTATGCCTACGGAACCCCGTGTGAAGAGAGCGATCTTGATATATATGTAGTTGTGCCAGATGGCGTTGCCGGTTTGATTGAGTTGCAGGCGGAAGTTAGGGAGCTTCTTTGGAAGAAAAGATCGCTTTCCCTAGATTTGCTTATGGGACATTCAAGCGTTTTTAACCGTAGAAAGAGCGGTCCTACGCTTGAGAGAGTTATTGCCCAGAAAGGAAGAATGTTGTATGGAGCATGAATATGTTGTCGAATGGTTTAAGTTTGCAGATATAGATTTGGCATCTGCTGAGTATTTGCGCGGGATGCACCCGCAACCATTGGAGATTATCTGCTATCACTGTCAGCAATCGGCAGAAAAATTCCTTAAAGGATTTCTGATATATAGCGGAGTTATGGAGTCTCCGAAAACTCACAGCCTAGATGACTTATGTGAGTTGTGTTCTGGATTTGATGAACTTTTCCGTGAGATTAGTAAAGCCTGCAATGTTCTGACAGCTTATGGAGTACAGCCGCGCTATCCAAATGAAATGCTAATATCCGAAAGTGATATGCATAAAGCTATAGAATATGCTCACCAAATTTGTGATTTTGAATTGTTAAGTAAAGTGCGCAACGAAATTACGCAATCAAATGCGATACTGGATAGTAGCGCTATGGCATCTGATAAGAATGGTGCGGAAGAAGAATCTCCGCCAAACGTCACATAACAAGCGGCTTGGCGAAATTTCCACTACTGCGGTGCAAGTGTATTGACAAAACCTTGTATATGGAATCATTGTAATGTAGATAACTTATATTAACGGAGGAGGTTAGTGACAGTGCAAAACAACTATTATTTTACAAAGAAATGGGATGAAGCTCAAATACTATTCAAGGAATTCAAATTAGTCACCTTTGGAAACAAAAAGCATCTTATGGCGATGATTGAACATGTAAAGCCGGAAGAACTACTAAAATATGTTGATTTTTCAAATATCATAATCATAGACAAACAAACAATGCGAAAGACAGCTTTTCCTGGTACATTGTTTATTTCGGATGAGCGGATTTTTTTCCGTCGAGCCATACAGATGCCGAATGTTGCATCTTATTATGAATATCCATTTAAAACACTGCGTTCGGTATCGTCTCGAGGAAATGGATTAACAGGAGGAAAGATTAAATTCAGTACAGATGAGCATGAAGTTACTTTCTTGGTTTCTTATCATGCCACTGTTATAGCTAGAGTTACTGAGATTATCGACTGTGTAATTAAAACGGCGGTTGAGGTACAGCAAAAGGCTTTAGGCACCACTATAGCAACTATCGCCGCTGTTGAGTGCGGCCGTTGCGGAGCTGTTAATGTTTTGGAAGAAAACACATCCGTTCCGTGCGAATACTGTGATCGTCCGCTTGTTTTTTCAAGAGCAAATACCGCTTCCGAAGTTCTGGCAAATCAATGTAATACACAGTCTGCGATAAGTGCTGCAGATGAGCTTATGAAGTTCAAGGCATTGCTCGATTCTGGCGTTATCACAGAAGATGAGTTTGCGCAGAAAAAAAAACAATTACTCGGTCTATAAAGTGTTGTGTTGTATGAGCGCGCATTGATTGACCGATGCGCAATTGGTATCGGAGCGTGAGGGACGCGCCTATTAAGCGTAATGTGAAGATAGACAGATTCCGTCCGTGGAAAGGTCACATAACAAGCGGTTTGGCTAAATGGCGGTCGGTGTGGAAACCGGTAGCCTTATGCGCCCCTGACCGCTTGTGGCTTGTGATAGTTCAAGATGTTATTGCATCTCCCTTTGAAAGAAACACGGAAAAAGTTGAGCCTTTTCCAAAGTCCGAAGAGGCTTTGATATACCCGCCGCAAGCCGTTATAATCTCCCGTGCAAGGTACAGCCCAACGCCCACGCCGGAACTATCAGCCGATTCAGCCGCCCGCCAAAAGCGCCCGAACACTTTTGACAAATCGCCGTCGCATATGCCGCGCCCTGTGTCGGTCACGTCAATGCGGATAAACATTTCATATTCCGTCACGGTGACTGTAACACTACCGTTTTCAGGCGTATATTTAACAGCGTTTTCAATTATGTTGAACAGTGTTTCCGCTTCGCTTACTGCCAAATTTTTGCCGCTAATTGTTGTTTGTTCATTCGTATACCTCCCAATGCCCGGATCGCGCTGAACCGATACGCTTTAATCTGCCTTCCACTTTCAGCGATTCTACCTCGCGGTCAATCGTTCTCGAAGTAACACCTATAATTTTCGCAACTTCTTTTATGGTAGCCCGTGGATTATTCCTGAAAGCATCAAGGATTTTATTAGCGACATGATTAACGACATTAACGACATCCGTGTCGTTAATCGCTACGTCAAAACCCTCGGCAAAAGGAAACGTCACTATAAGAAAATCTCCCGCAAACCTAAAAACACTTCTGTCGTAAGCGTTCAGAATCCTACCCATTCCCGAACCAAGCTGCTCCACTAAACCGACATCGCGGAACACGCGCATAAGTTCACGGTTTCGCGGCATTGAGCAACACTCGAAAAAGCTCTCACGCGACAAACCCTCCGGCAAACCACCGTATGATGTAATTGTAATCCGGTCAGTAAAAATCTCTACCGTTGGAACGGCATTGCGGCTGTAATCGTTGTGAACGATGGCGTTAATCACCGCTTCTCTAAGCGCGGTGCGGTCAACCATTTGTTTCTCAATTCGCTCTTTGGATGTAATCTTTGTAAACGTGCGGTTTTCAACGTCAAGGCGGTCAAGCACCTGATTTGTCGCTTTTATTAGACAGCAATATCCGTACTCATAATTCTCGATAAGGTCAACCTTGTCCTTCCCGGCGTATTTCGCTATCTTGATTGAAACGCCATTCTCGTCGGCGAGCATATAAGAGACAAAATTATCGCTTCCGTCTGGCGCAAGCAATTCGAGCGAAATCTTGAACTGTTCATTCAGCTTTAACTTTTTCGCCTGATAATAAATCTCCAACTGCTCAAAAGTCAAACCTTTTCGCGGCGCGGGGACATTTCCGAGCGATACGGGGCGGTGACGTGCGTATAAGTCGTCAACCATCTGCGTCGTCATAGGTTGGACGGAACTGCCTATGCGAATAAAACAACCGCGCTCTGAACGCCCTTGATTTCGTATATAATACGGCTTTTCCATTCCGCTTGAAACGATTATCTTAATGACAGAAGTGCCGTTAACCTTTTCAATGGCAATATCAAATAATCCAAGAACGGACGGTGAAATATTGTTCTTGATTCGGTCAACAATCTGCCGCTGAACCAAGTCAATGTCGGAAATGCCCAATGGGTTACCATCGTCATCAATACCAACATAAATTAAGCCGCCTTCGCTTGTGTTCAGGAATGCGACAACTGAGCGTTCGAGTTTTTCGTTCAACTCGCGCTTGTACTCTATGCGGTCAGATTCTCCATTTTGCATTATATTTCTCCTCCATTGTTCTCGATTTGCCCGCTCTTGTCAATTTCCATTATATCCGCAAAATCACAATCAAGGACTTTACAGATTTTAAGAAGGATGTCAGTTGTAACGCTTTGACCTTTCGTCAACTTAGCCATAGTTGTGGTGCTAAGCCCTGTCGCTTTCCGTAAATCGTTCTTATTCATTTTCTTATCAATAAGTAAATGCCAAAGCCTGTTATAATTTACACTCATCAAAATCCCTCCGAAAAATCGCTAGTTAATATAATAGCACAATAGAAACTAAAAGACAAGCACATATTTGAATATACGCACATTATCACCGCAATAAGAAATATGCTCTACGAAAATAAATAAAGCACCCTTAATATTGCACTCCGCAATAGCTCAAAACGTAGCAGCTATATGCTAAGTGAATTTTTGCAAAGGGGTTTGACAGCGATGTCAGAGAATTGACGGATTTGCTGTAGCTTTGGTGCATACAAAATACGTGTATATTTACGTATAATCTGCAAGCATGATATCACGTCACATTAATTTTTCAGATTCGATAATAAATGTGCAACGTGTCTGATTTAAAACACCTAACGCAAAAAACGAGTAACCTGTGCGTGACAATGTGAATTAACGTTGTCCAAAGAAATATATCTATAATTGCCACTACCCAACACAGGATAATCAATTGATTATCCTGTGTTGGGATTGTAACAGTTCTTGCGATATATATCAACTAGACTTTTGTGTAATTGTAATTAAGGTAAATAATTCTGTAAATAATTTTGCGACTTATTCAAAGTAATATGATTTATTATGGCAGAAGAATAAATCATTCTATTAAGTTCCATGTGTGAACCTATTTCTTGGGTGTTTCTCAGATAGTATACGGCGCTGTTTTTCAGTCGTCACTTGTGTATAAATTTGTGTTGTTTGGATAGAGCTATGCCCAAGCATACATTGTATGTAACGGATATCAACGTCTTCCTCAAGCAGTAAAGATGCAAATGAGTGTCTAAACATATGCGGCGTGATATGGATATTGATGTCAGCTTGTATACATAGTCGCCGAATCATGGAGCGTACCGATTGTTCGTTAAGACGCAAACCGCGCCTATTTACAAAGAAGAAGCCCACTTCGTTGATGGAGACCAAAAATGATTCTTTGTATTGCTGTATTGCTTCTAAAACTTCATCGTTACCGATTTGTATGATTCGTTCCTTTGCGCCCTTTCCCATAATTTTTATACTGCCGTCATCAAGGTTAACATCCCTCAATCTTAGTGAACACAACTCCGATACTCTCATGCCCGTCGCAAAAAGCAACTCGATGATTGCAATATCCCGCTGCGCCGTACGCACTTCATCTGCTGTCTTCGCTGTGTCAAGGTTCTTGTATGCGGTTGTTAAGATATTTTCTATTGCTTTTATAGGAATCGTTCGCGGTAAAACCTTCGGCTCTTGAAATTTAGTTCTTATCTTTGCGATAGGGTTAGTGTCAATTCTTTCTTCAAAATCCAAGTAGTTAAAGAACGCCTTGATACTTGCGAGCTTGCGTTTTGCGCTCTTTGGGGAATAATTTTCGTGAAGATGCTTAATATAGCCTGATATTTCGCTTTTTGTTACCCGCTTCTCAACCTCTTTTATATGAATCCGAAACTGTGCGAGGTCAATAGAGTATGCCTTTATCGTTTTAGCATTGAGTTTCTTATGGTGTTTGCAGTGATCTAAATAAGCCGCGATTTCCTTTTTCAAGTCAGCCATTGTAGTCCTCCCTTTGTTGTGATTTCCACATTATCACCGTTTATGTGGAACGTGTCTACTATTGACATGAGCGCAACTATAAAAATGAAGAAGCCGCTACGGTCATTTGACTTCAGCGGCTCTCGCCTTTGTTATATCTCGCTATGGATTCCCACGCAATAAGACTGCATTGCTGCAGGCGGTCTGCAATGTCTTATTATAAATCACGGTCTATTGTTGCATCATATTATCAAGTTTGGTGCGCTTACACTTTTTCCTCGAGTACAGTCTCAATCTTACAATCCCTGTATGTCTACCTTTTCGTCAGGGTCACGCCCCTCACGCAGGCGGTGAATTTGACCTAAGATACTTACTCAATATATTCCATAGTTCCTGCGATGTGAATGGCTTACCCAGGCAGTCCGACATGCCGACCTCTTTATATTTTTCCGATTCGCCGTCCATGACGTTTGCCGTCGTCGCAATTATGGGAGTTCCGGTATTAAGCTCGATGATTTTCTCGGCGGCTTCAAATCCGTCCATGACGGGCATGAACACGTCCATGAAAATTAAATCAAAAGGCGGGTCGCCATTATTTGCCCGTTCTTCTACCGTCTCGACGGCCAATTTGCCATTTTCCGCCGTCAGCGTTTCTATTCCCACCCGAGCAAGGTGCGCGCAAATAACTTCCTGGTTCATGGGGTTGTCGTCGCAAACTAAAACCAATCCGGTAAAAACCGGTTTTTCTCGAATGGGGAGTTTGCTGCACTCAGATTTACCGCCATCCGCTCCCGTAGTTTTAAACGCGATTTCAAAACTAAACGTGCTGCCGGCGCCGGGTGAGCTGTTTATCGTAAGCTCGCCTCCCATCAATCGGACTAAGTTTGCCGTTATTGTCAGCCCGAGACCCGTACCGCCATAGTTGCGTGTGATACTCGAATCCGCTTGCATAAACGGCTCAAGCACTCTGCTTATTTGCTTGGAAGTCATGCCGATGCCTGTGTCCTTTACTTCAAAGTATACGTTCGCTATGTCGTCTTTTATGCTTTTTACGGCGCAAGAAAGCCTGACCGTACCGGAATCCGTAAATTTTACCGCGTTGGCGAGGAGATTCATAAGGACTTGATAAAGCCTGACTTGGTCGCCAATCGGTTTTCTGTCGGAAAACGGCTCTGCGTAAACATGCAAATCAAGCCCTTTTTCCTTAGCTTCGGATAAAATTACAGACTCGCAGCGCGAAACGACCTCGAACAGATCAAATGGAAGGTTTTCCAGCTCTATCCTTCCTGATTCTATTTTTGAGATGTCTAAGATGTCGTTAATTATATTCAGCAGCCATTTTGCGTTATCTGTGATTTTCTTCAAATAATCCTTGATTTGCGGTGCAACGGCTTCGTCAGGAGTGTCGAGAGCAAGCTCCGCAAAGCCCATAATGCTGTTCATGGGAGTGCGAATCTCGTGACTCATGTTCGCGAGAAATTCACTTTTTGCGCGATTTGCCATCCCGGCGGCTTCTAACGCTTCTTGCAGCTTGACCAACGCGTCCTGCAGCTCGCGCAAATCCCGGGTATATCCGATAATGACTTCTTCGCCTCCGTACTGCGCTCTGACAAGCGTGATCTCAGCGGGTACCGGCGTGCCATCGGGCAGCCTATGCATCCAGTTGAAAACATGCCTGCCTTCTTCAAACGCTTTTTTTATGTGTACGGAGCTAAGTTCGTCGGAACGCGTGCCGCAAGGTTGAAATTCGGGTGAACAACACTCCAAAAATTTGTCAATAAATTCCTGCTTGTCTTTAAATCCATAGAGCTTGACGGCGGATTCATTGCAGTCAATGACGTTGAAATCTCTGCTGATTATCTGGCAGCAGAGCGGCGAAGTATCAAGCATGAGCCTTGTGCGTTCTTTCGCTTCGTGTGTTTTCTCCATTACAGCGAGCTGCACACTCTGCTCACGGTAAACTTTCTCGGATTTTTTTCTTGCTGCTTCGAGACGGATCAGCAGGCTCATTACTGTTGCCGCCAAAACGAGACCAAGCACGCCGATTAACAGGGTCATGTTGTATAGTTCGACATAATACTCATTTTCGGGGATTAAAATGAGCAGATACCAGCCGTTGTCAAGTCGCTGTCCGAATAGGACTGACTGCGTCCCGGCATAGTTTCGGACTCTCTGAAGCGAAATATCCTCGCCTTGGGATATGGGTTCCGCAAACTGCTTCATCTCGCTGTTGAAGTCGCCCAATGTTTCGCCTTGTATTTCATCATACGGATGTATGATAACACTCAGATTATCATCAATCATGAAGCCGTAGCTGCCCGGGGTAATGCGCTTGTTTACAACTAAATCCCTGACATAATCAATCTTGACATCTATACATATTATACCGATCGGATTACCGGCATTGTCGAAAATCCGGCGGGCATATGCGATTACAAGCTCCTGCGAGTCCGCGTCAATGTATGGGGATGTAATAGCTGTTTCATCCCCGGCTGCCATTGCCGCTTTATACCATAACCGCTCTTTATGGTTGTAGCTGCCATCGTCAGGCGGCACCCAGCCTCCTCCGTCAAAGAATTCGTCGCTCTCGTCAAAACATCCGAAAACGCTGTAGTAGCTCAATATTCTCGCCCTATTTTTGAAGTCTTGCGACGAACATTCCGTCATGTAGGCTTTAATCGCGTCGTAGCCTTCCTCGCGATTGTGCATCCCTTCGATGTTGCCGATAATAAAATTCAGTGTTGATTCGGGTTCTATAAGGAGATGGGAGACAAAAACCGCCGTGTCGTTTATGATGTCCTTTGCTGTGCCCAAGAGCTTCGTGTTCAGCGTACGAAACATTACAAAGCAGCTTGAAGCGACCATCAGTATGAACGCAACCAATACCAGCAGCAATCTTGCCGGTAAAGTGTTTTTCTGCGGATTCGGTTTCGCAGATTGACTTTGCATTACTCGGTTTTTCCTTCCATATAGCCGAAACCATTGGTGCCGGTGGCCGGACTCGAACCGGCACGCCCTTGCGAGCGGTGGATTTTGAGTCCACTACGTCTACCAATTCCATCACACCGGCACATAGTATCTACTGCATTATGACAGACACACCACCGTTTTGTCAATATCTCCCGGCCATTTTTGATATTTACGCGTGGCGTCAATTTATTCCGGTACAGCCCTTTGCGCTCGAAAGGCTGTTTTTTATCCCTCCGCGCAAAAATTTTACAATTTACATGAGAAAACTCAAAACAAAGCGGCATTGTCATTTACCTCTATTTGTTGTATTATAATCGAGCGAAGATAGAGGCGAAGTTATAATCGCAAGGAGCACACTATGGATGTCAACGCAAAAAAAATAGCAGATAATTTTACCGCGCTGCAAAGCTCTATTGGCGGCGGCGCGACTAAAGACGCAAAGCCTTGCGTGTGCGTGCACGGCAAACGCGGCACAGGAAAAACCGCCTTGCTTGACGAGGTCAAAGATATGCTGCTCAAAAGCGGCGCGAATGTGTTTTTTAGTGTCTCCGGTAAAGGCATAAGCGCAGCCGGCTCTCACGGAGCAGTAAAGGCAAGCGGCAGCGCCGCAACAGATAAACAGGGCGCAGGCGGCGGCTATGCAAGCGACGGCGCGCTCCGGGAGCTGCTGCGTCAGCTTTTACGCTTATATGGAAAATCGTTGACTTTGGATTTTGCGCAGTTTCTTTCGTCCTATGTAAAAGACACCCTCGCGCAGGATATTGAAAACGGCGCGGTAAAATGCTATGAAAAAAGCTCCATTTCAAAATTCATATATGACTGCGTTAAAACCGAACCTGCCGTTTTCATAATTGATGATTTAGATAAAGCCGATACATATACAATAAACTTACTCGGAAATTTACTCATGACGGGCGTTTTGCCAATGCTTCTAATATCGCATAGTGACAGGCTCGAAAACAAAGCTCTTTCCGATATGCTCTACCGCAATGCCCGTAATATCATGTACATACAGCTACATTCAAACCGCGGAGATGACCTATCCTCTGCCGATAAATCGTCTCTTTTTATTGATGAAACCATGCTTGTTTTGAAAAAAGACGGCAGAGAAAAGCAGCTAATCAAGCATTATTTGAAAATTGCCGAAGAATGTACCCTCAAAATGGCTTTTGAGAGAGCTGTCTCATATCTTCATAATGCGCTCGATGTGGCGCAGCACATAGACGATAAAGACGAAGAGCTAAACATACTGCTGCTGCTTGGACAAACTCTAATGAAAGAGAACGCGTATACTGCCGCATCCGAGAATTTTATACGCGCTCTGAACATAGCGGCTTTGCTCGACAAACAGGAAAAACGGGCCGAAATATTTCTGCGCCTTGTCGGTTGCCATAAAGCCATGCGCTCGGAGCAAACAGCCCATGAGTATATCATGCTCTCTGAGACCTTTTTTAGTGACCCAAAACGCCGCGCAGCACATTATGAACTATATGCGGAGCATATCATTGAATATCTCGAGCTGCTCATGACGCTCGGCGAGGATTTGATTTTTTGGGAAAAGCACAGGCAAGCCCTCTCGGTTTGCAGGCATGACGATAAATCCTTCTTGTGCAAGCTCATTGCCGCGGAGGGGTATATGCACATGGAGCTTGGAGCTTATGAGCCTTCGCACGAAAAGCTCTCTATTGCCGTAAAAATGGCAACAGAGTCTGAAAGCAATAAGTCATGGTGCGAGATAGCGACCTCTTTGGGCATATTATGCGAGCAAATCGGCAAGCCCGAGCTTTCCCTCAGTCTTTGGAAAGAAATCATTTCAAAAAGCCATGATTGCGCAAAGGTTTCCGCGGCTATGGTAAACATTGCGGTAATGAGATACGAACAGGACAATGATGTAAAAAAAGCGGCTCGCGATATTGCCGCCGCCATTGAGCTTTGTATCATTTCCGGCGAAGATCGCCTTGCGAGGGAGCTTTCTGATACTCTTGTGAACACGCCATTGGCCGAAGAGGTAAATAAATATTTAAGATACTTTTAGCACGGTACCGCTTTGCCGGCCTGCAAAAAGTAGATTATCCGCTCTTTGACGGGCTTTCCCGTTATGCGCGTGAGCGCTCTCCCATATGCCTCCAGCTGCGGGGTATATTTTTTTATCCGCTCTGTTATGTTTTTGTCGCTTATGTCGTCGGTTTTGAAGTCAACCACTACAAGCTCATTTGCTTCTTCAAAATAACAGTCCACTACGCCCTGAACCAAGATTTTATCACTTCCGCCGTTATCATAATAATAGCTTGCCTCGGTGAGCAATGAAAATCTAAACTCCCGCGAAACTGATTTTGCTCCAATCAGCCGTTTACCCAAGTCGGAGGAGAAAAAATCGGCTATCTTTTGTAAGTCTTTATTTACCTCATCAAATTCTCTTTCACTTAAAAACCCCGCTTCTTGCAGCCGCGCTAAATCTTTTTTTATATTATCCTTATCCGCGCACATTTTATAATCAATGAGCTGCATCACGGTATGCAAAAGCGTACCGCGTTCGGCGGGTGTAAATCTTTGATGCTCTAAAATGAATTTTGGCTTTATAATATATTCTTTATAATCTTTGCTCTTTGGTTTGCTCAAATCCCCGTCGGAGAGTGTCCATTTTGCTCCTTTCGCTTCCGGGTCGGGCTCCATTTCATACGCGGCTGCCGCTCTTTGCCCTGTCACCGTGAGTTTTGACGGCAAAAGTACGGACATTTCATACGGATATTTGAAGCTATCCCCGCAGATTTCCGATGATTGTTCTACAGGAAATTTCTCTAAAGAGGGATTTTCTAAAGACAGCTTCTCTCTGTGGTCAGATAACGCAGTCTCTAAAGAGGCCGCAGTATCTTCTGCCTGAACTTCTCCCTTTGCTCCGGCTTTCTCTTCTTGCGCTCCGGTTTCAAGCTCAAAACCCGCCTCGTTTTTAACATCCTCTGATAAGGAAACATAATTTATTCCGGCATACAGGGGGTTTATGTCCGTCATGCCCGCAATTATCCAATCTGCTACGCTCTCCATTGAGAGCAAAATATCCGCGAAATACCCGCCGTCATTATCTGCGTATCCGGCTATCTTCTTGCATCTGCCCGGAGCGTCTTTAAAAGTCGCGGAAATAATCAGTTTTTCCCTCGCCCGTGTCATCGCCACATACAATACCCGCAGCTCCTCTGCCAGCAATTCCGATTTCATCTTATCTTCAATGGCGGTCTTTGTGAGTGTTTTGTACTTAATACGGCGATTTGGGTCTATCATGGTCGCTCCAAGCCCGAGAGCTTTGTGAAATACGACCGGTTTATATAAATCCGTGTAGTTGTGTTTTTTTGCTGTATTTACCAAAAATACAACCGGAAATTCCAACCCTTTAGATTTGTGTATCGTCATTATCTGCACAGCGTCACTTGAACCGCTTCCCGGATTTTTCCCACCCGAGCTTTGTGTTATGCTCAGCCCATTATCTTGAAGTTCTCTTAGATATGTAAGAAAATAAAATAGTCCCCTATATCCGTTTTCCTCAAAATCACGCGCGGCTTCGACAAGAGCCAGAAGATTATTTTTTCGTTTTTCACCGTTTTTCATGGCGGATACCACATCAAGCAGTCTCGTTTCTCTATATACGTGCCATATGAACCTGTCGGCCGGAAGGTCATATACATATAATCGCAACGATTTTAAATCATTAAGTACAACCTTGCATTTGCAAGCGGTTTGAGGCGTTACGGCGTCAGGTTCTTGCGACCACATTAGGGCGTCATAATAGTTTTTGTCCATATTGCAGCCTTTTATCTCGGCAAGCTCTTCGGATGTAAATGAGTAAATCGGCCCTCTGAGCAAAGCGGCAAGCGGAATATCCTGCATTGGGTTATCTATAACGGAAAGCAATGAGACGGCGGCGGCTATTTCTATCGTGTCAAAAAATGATTCCCCGGTCGGCATATCAGATTCAATGCCAAGCTCGGATAACGCCCACGCATATCTCCATCCGATATTTTTCATAGACCTTGAGAGTATACATATATCGGAATATCGAATTGCCCTTTCGCCAAACTCTTTATCGGGTATCATATATCCGCCCTCTACAAGCTCCTTTATACGCTCCGCTACGTGCATTGCTTCTATTTGCGCTGTTTTTGGGCTTATCTCGTCTTCGCTCTCGGGCAAAGTGTCCGTTGATATCAGATCAAGCTCCACAGCGGCTGTATTTTGCGCTATTTTCGCAAAATCAGGCTCTATCCTTGCGGATTCGGGCACTGCTGCTGCAATATCTTCCAAAACACCACCTCTTTTATCGCGCTCTCCTGTTCCTTTTATTCCTTGTATTCCTTGTTTTCCTTTCATGGGTTCATTTGAATTGCGCCCAGCTATTAGCGCTTCATCATCTCCATACTCCATTTCGCCAAAGTCCATTGACATAATCTTGCGGAAAACATGGTTTACCGTTTCAATAATACTCTCGTGAGAGCGAAAATTAGAAGATAGGTTAATCTTCACGCCGCTATGGCAAGCCTCATTTTGCTCACCGGGGTTGTCGTGCGGCAAAAAAGTGTCTGCAATGCCCTCTTTTTCGCGGCAAGAGTGCGCTAAAATGCCCGAATCCTCTCTATGGGTTTTGGGGATTGAAGCTGCGTCCTGCTGCAAAGCATTGAATTTACTGTATTTTTCGAGAAATATAGATGGCACGGCGAGCCTGAACCTATATATGGACTGCTTGACATCGCCCACCATAAATATATTGCTCTCTCCTTTTGAGACTGACTTAAATATCAACTCTTGCACCTCATTGACATCTTGATATTCGTCAATCATTATTTCGGTAAACTTTTCCGCAAGACTAAGTCCTATCTCCTTTGAAACGCCCGTTTTTTGGTCATAGAGCAGATTGAGAGCCATGTGTTCTAAGTCGGAAAAATCCAAGACAGAGCGTTTTATCTTCTCCTCTTCATATGCACGGCTAAACTCTTCTATAAGACTTAGAAGCGTTATTATTGATGATGATATTTCTGAAATATCTTTTATATGGTCATGTGAGCTGTTTTCGAGCGCAGTTGCACACCAAACGAGTTTTTTCTTGCAATAACTGCGTTTTTCCTTTAAATCATCATATCCCGATATACGCCCGGAACGGAATCTAACCGCTCTGTTTTTATGCGCTTCGTCCCATCCTATCTCAAGAGCTTTTGATAAGTTCATTATATCCATCATGGTTTCGTCAACATAAGGGCCATATGCGCGGTCAAAATCCGGGTAGCTTCGCATCTTGACACGCAGCGCGTCCATTTGCTCTTTACAGCTCTTTACGGCGGCTTTTATTTTCCCAAAGACATACTCCCCCGGCGCCGTTTGCAAAATATCCCGGACGGCGGCATATGATTTTTCTTTTTCCGCTTGCCCGTAAATCCAAGCCTCCGGGTTTGGCGTACTTCTTAGCTTTGAGTGAATATCTATAATTATTTGCGCGAGTTTTTTGTCATCGCGCCCGTCAATAATCAAATCCAGCAGACTGCGCAGACCCGGCTTTTCCTCAATCTTTTCGTATGCCCGCTCGAGCACAGTATCAATGACCCTGTTTTTGATAACATCACTTTCATTGCCGTCTATGACGCGAAAATCGGGAGACAATCCGGCAAGGTGCGCGTTATCGCGCAAAACGCCCGAGCAAAACGTATGAATCGTTCCGATATACGCCCGCTGACACAAAAGCCTTTGCCGCCGCAGGCGCACATTTCCGGGACTGTTCAAAATCCGCTCTTGCAAAAGGTCGTCTATGCGCTCCCTCAGCTCCCTTGCCGCCGCTCTGGTGTATGTTATGACAAGAAATTCATCAATGCTTTTTCCCTCATCAATATAGCTAAGAAGCCTCTCCACCAACACTTTTGTTTTTCCCGAACCGGCGGCGCTCGACACCAAAAGCGAGCTTCCCCGATGTAATATCGCGGCTTTTTGTTCCGAAGTGAAGTCAATTTTATCCGATTTTTCAATCTGCGTATCAAAGCTCATCTTATCTTCTCTTTTTCCCTCTTTAAGGCTTGTAATATTTTGCTTGTAATACTTTCTGTTTCCATCGTTACTCCAATATCTTCCATACTTCATCACTCGTCTTGTTTGCGGCAAACTTACGCTTATCGCCCATTTGCTCATCAAATCCGCATACCGCAAAATACTCGCAATATACGCACGCGTTTTCACTGTCGTTTTTATAATATGGCGTACACTCATTAAACCCCCGCAGTATCGCGGACTTTGCGCCATTTATCATAGTATCTGTATGCTTTGAAAGCAAATCAATTTGCCGGAGGCTGACAAGGCTCTCTCCTTCAAAATTTCCTCCGCTTGCGGCCTTTACGGGCAAAAATCTTTTATCCTCGCCTTTTTCCATAGCATTGATAATCACCGGATCATTTAAGACCAAACCGCTGCGCCGCATTTGCTTATGCCGTTTTGCTTCGATTTTCTCATCGGTTTCGTTACGCGCCGCGCTGATTATTATATCCCTCGACGGCACATAGAGCACGCCTGCCGGTATGATTTCCTTACCAAATCGTGTTTCACCGTGCTTTTGCAGCGCGAATAGATATATGAGCATTTGCATACCCCTGCCCAAAAGTATATCCGACAGGCTAAACTGATACGCCTTTTTGCGCGTCTTATAGTCAATTACACGCAAATATAATCTGCCGTCATTTATATACCCGTCAACCCTGTCAATGATCCCTTTTTGCTTCTTAGACAGCCTTGATATATCCATTTCGAGTTCAAGCGGCATAAACTTTGAAGTTTGCAGTTCCTGCACCATATCGCGCAAGGCGTGTATGACGTTTTGCGCGTGACGCCAAAACAGATATATAAAACGGGCGTCCTTACCGTCAAAATTTTGTAAAACGTCTCGCGTAAAACCGTCAATATGCTTTTTCGCAAGCGCGTCAAGCTCTCCATCAGTTATATCTTCAAATCCTACGCCCGCTTTTATATCGTCAAACACGCGCTCGGACACATAGTGCATGAATATTCCGGCTGCCGACGCGTCAAACTCCGCCTTTCGGCGCGGCTCGAGCCTTAGCCCGTTTTTCAGAAAATATCTGTATGGGCATGAATAATAGGTATCAACGCTCGACGCCGAAAGTGTGATTTCGCGTCCATACAGCTTTTGCGCCGCCGCTTTGGATAAAGGTTCTCTTTGCGATAAATTCTCCGCTTTTAAGCTGCTTGCGGCTTTTTTGCTTTGCTCGCTGTCCGTTATACAGTCGGGATAAGGCGGCTCGGCTCGCGCCGTCATATCAAACATATCGCAAAGCTGCTTTATGATATATGAGGGACGCCGATTATCCGCCGTGCTGTATATCAGAACGAGCTTATCCGACGGCAAAGTCAAGGTCAGATAGAGCATATTCATCTCGCGAGACAGCCGTTCCCTGAGACCCGTGCGAATTTTCTTGTTTTTTGCTGAAAGAATGGCTATTTCGTCGTCAGACAAAGCGCGCGCGGCTTGCGTGAGCTTTGGGATATTATCATCTGTCGCGCCAAGTATTATCAAAGCCTTCAGGTCGCGCCTTCTGCTCATTTCCATATCCCCGAGCGGCACTGTGTCTATTGCTATCGGTATTACGCCCACATCATACTCTGAAAGCACAAGGGTAAATAGCTTTTTAAACCGCGCCGCAGAAATCTTGCTCTCCCCCATCACGGCAAACATTTGATCCATCGCGCCGTATATAATGCTAAGGAGCTGCGTATATTCGTCCGACAGCTTGCGCTCTCCCATTTTTGCCAAATCGTCGGCCTTTTCACTTAGCCTTTCGGGAAAAGCTATATCCGTCAAAAACGTATAGATCGCCCGCAGCTTGTGCTCCACGCTTGTTTCGCCTTTTATGCCGTCAGAAAGCCTCACAAGCGGCGGGACTATCCTGCGGCGTATATCGTTTAGTTCCTCCAAAAGCTCCTCTTCAGGCTTCTTTCTTTCATCGTCCGGTAGCTCTGCCTTTTTGCTCTCTGCGCTCTGACGGGGCGCGTCTTTATATCCCGACGGAGGCATTGTCCAGTCGCGAAGCCATAACGAGCCGCGTATATCCCATTTTAGAACATAATTTTCAAGTATCGCGCACTCATGCTCCGTGAGCTGTGATAATCCCGTCTTTATGTAGCCAAAGACGGATTTGTGCCTAAACCCCGCCGTCGCTATATCAAGCGCCGCGGTGAGCAGCAAAACGGGCGATTTGCATAGAAGCTCTGTTTTAAAGCTCGAAAAGTAAGGTATTTTATACTCGTCGAACACATGCTCGCAGACTCCGGCATATTCACTCCAATCGCGGGCCATTATACTGATTTCACGCCATCTGTAGCCCGAGTGGATAAGTTTCCATATTTCCTGCGCCGCATATTCACACTCGGCAAATAGTGTCGGGGCCGCATAGACGCAAACCGCGCTGTCGGTTGCACCGTCGCAGGCGTCGGTTAAACCGTCGGTTACACCGTCGGTTAAACCGACGGTTACACCATCAAAACCATCAAATAAATGTTTTTCCAGAAACAATAATTCCGGTTTTCGTATTCGAGCATGAGCTTCGGATGCATGAGCTGTGATATTTGCCGATTTTCCGCCAACCCTATAATACATGGCTTTTAATTCCGCAATTGTCTCATGCGAGATGCTAAATACGTCATTGCCGGGCAAATGATACATTGTATCGGAGTCTGCCGTAAGGCAAACCGTTATATTTGCCCCTTTTTTCAGCAGTTCTTCGATTATTATCATTTCCTGTTTCGTAAAGTCATTAAAGCCATCAAAGTATATGTGACCCGTATTTCCAACCGTGCTGCTCGCAATGTGCTCGGCTATGAGGCTCAGCCTCTCTGCCGCGTCAAGTCCGTGCGCTGCGAGTATTGCGTCGTATGCGTCCATAATGAGCGCGAGGTCTTGCAGTTTATCGGATAGCGACGTTCTGAGCCCGGACGCCATTTCCGTCAGGTCTTTGGATGTTATGCACGAGCTTTTAAACTGCCTTACTATCTCGAGCAGCTTTTCTATTTGCCCGTCCCGCATTTTTTTTGCCGCAAAGACTCTTAGGCTCGGCATTACAGATTCGAGGGCTTTGTACATAACCAAAATCTGCCCGCCCTTATCAAGTATTCTCTTGCCGCATCCTCCCGTTTCCATGAGCACGCGCCCATAGAGCCTTTTAAAGCTCAATACCTCCGCGTGCAAAGACAGCGCATCCCCGCAGACAGCGCAAAGCTGCCGCTCGGCTTCGTGAGAGTATTGTTCCGGCACTATCAAAATCATTCCGATTTCGCCCTCACTCATTTTGCGCTTTATTTCAAGCATAATATGCTTTGTTTTTCCGGCGCCCGCCCGCGCCGTGAGCAGATTTAGCAACTTGGGTCTCCAATCTTGTATTTATCTTCGTTTTGTGGTATACTGGTAATGTCTTTGCAATCATTATACCATGTTTACACGGCAGCTACATGAGGTATTTAAATGAAAACCATGAAAATTCTTGCGGCACTGTTTATGACGCTTTTTTGTATAATCTTATCGCTCGGTTTGCAAGGCTGCGGCGGCAATGACGCCGAAGAGCCCGTTTCAACTCCAACGCCCACTCTCCCCCCGCCTCCTCCGCCCTCAACTCCCGAATCCACGCCCGAACCCATATACACAAATCTTGTCGCGTATGATGGCATTGTCGAAAACATCTTCTTTCATGAAATCGTCGCTTATCCCGAGCTTGCTTTCAACGGCAGAAGCCGCCAAGCCGGTTTTGACGCTGAAATGGTGACTGTAAGCGAGTATACGCAGATTCTCCAAAGCCTGTACGATAAGAACTACATATTGGTCAACTTGAACGATGTTTGGGAAGAATATCTCGCCGACAGCGGCAGATATAATATGCGGCGGGCGACCTTGATGATTCCCGAGGGCAAAAAACCGCTTGTTATTTCCTATGACGACCTTAGTTTTTATGAAATTGATAAATCCTATGGCATTATGTCAAGATATATAATCGGCGCGGACGGCGAAGTTTGGGCCGAAGGATATGATCCCGACGGCAATTATGTGATTTCTCAAGATTTGGCCGCCATCACCGTTTTGGACAAATTTATCCGGGAAAACCCTGATTTTTCGCTAAATGGGGCAAAAGGCTGCATCGCGTTCACCGGCTATGAGGGCATACTTGGCTATCGCACCAACAACGATTTGAACGATACTTCCCCGGAGGCCCGCACCCGGCGTATGCAAGAAATAGCTCGCGCTGAGCCTGTTGTCCGAAGGCTAAAAGAAACGGGCTGGTACTTTGCTTCACACTCATACGGTCATATTTACCTTGATTCCGCTTCGCTCGAAAAAGTAAAAACCGATGCCGACCGCTGGCTCGAGGAGGTTGGTTCACTCGTCGGTAAGACGCAAATCTTCATTTACCCGTATGGCAGAAGGCTTGACGGCGCCGATCAAAACGCTCCGGGCCCCGCCTTTATATATTATATCGATCTCGGTTTTCGGATATTTTTGTCGGTGGGCCCGCACCCCTTGCCTCTGGGCTATAAAGGTCAAATCAAAACTGAGTTTCCCGCCATAATTGACGACAGACGGCTCATCGGCGGCACTACTTTGCGTTTTAACCGTGAAAGCCGCTTGCAGCTCTTTGACGCGCGCGAAATCTTTGACCCCCTGCGTCCTGCACAGTACGGCAACGACTGGGAAGAAGAATCCTGATCACATTTCACTTTGCAATGAACCGTCTGCCGATGCTTCCCATAGATAATTTGCTTATGTCCCTTACGGTAACAAATAAGTTGTCGTATTTTTTGAGTATTGCCATAGCTTTTGGCACATCTTTCCTCTGGACTTTTATGTCTAAGGTTTTCTTCTTGCCTTCCATGCCCTCACACTCATATTCGGTGACTCCAAAGCCGAGCGCCCGGAGCTGATCGGCCGCTTTTTCGGCTTCTTTTTGCCCCGCAATGCACTCTATTTCCGACAAGCCAAGCGCAAGTTTATCTTCAATCAAAATGCCAAGGTATATCCCGACAACAAAAGCAGCGCCGTACGCGACAGCCATGAGCGGGTCTTCGTCAAGACCCAATAAAACTTTGCTGGCTACAATTATCCAGATAGAGATTTCCGCGACAGACAATAGCGTTGCCGCTATCCTGTTGCCTTTTGCCGTGAGCACCACGCGCACCGTCGCGACCGATACCTCTGTGAGCTTTGCCATAAAAATCAAAAAATACAGAAAAATACCATCCATCATATCTATTCCATCCTTTCCTGTTCACTAAGATTTGCGAACCCTGTCTGAAATGTCAAGCGCCCGCTCCCGTTTCTTGCAGAGGTGTCCTATAGATACTCTTTTATTGTTTCCGTCAAAAAAGTATCTTCATAAGACTTTAAAAGAGTATCATATGCGCATTTAGCGTGAGCGCGGTCATCAAACAAGCCAATCACGGAAGGCCCCGAGCCTGTCATAACAGCGCCCATTGCCCCGCTATCCAACAGCGCCGCCTTAATGTCGTCTATATCGGTATTTTTGCGCGGTATGATGTCTTCAAATACATTGTACATACGTCTTGCGACAGATTTTAAATCTCCGTCCTCAAGGGCTTTGCAAAGGCCGTCGGTATCCGGTCTTTTTTTTATTTTGCCGCAGTTTACACGCGCAAAAAGCTCCGGCGTCGAGCACGAAAACGGCGGTTTGCATATTACGATTTGGCAATCTTTTAGAGGATGCAGGCTTTGAAGTATATCTCCCCTGCCCTGTGCCAGCTTAGTCCCTCCTCTTATGCAAAAAGGCACATCCGCGCCGATCTCGCGGCCAAGTTTTTCGAGTATTTCCGCCTCGAACCTCGTATCAAACATCACATTTAGCATACGCAGCACACATGCCGCGTCGGCGCTCCCTCCGCCAAGCCCGGCGCAAACGGGAATGTGTTTATCTATTTCTATATGCGTTTTATAGTCTCGGATATTCGCATAATCAAAGAAAACATGCGCCGCTTTTACTGCTATATTTCGCTCGTCACCCGGAATGTAAGATGACCTCGTATCTACGGTTATACCCTCGCCCTTTTCGCACCTAACGGTTATATCATCACAAAGGCTGACGGACTGCATGATCGTTTTAAGGTAATGATAACCGTCGTCCATTTTTGAAATAATATCGAGCGAAATGTTTACCTTTGCAAACGCCTTCATTTGCTTGCATATCACTTTATCGGTAATTATCATCAAATAGCATCTCCATCAATCTTGTCCCGTCCTCAATATAGTTGCCTTTTGAGGCGTCGGCCTCGCTAAAGCACAGTTTTTTTTCAGTGTGGACAGCGGAGGCGAACGCACCTCGGTATGAGGTGTTCCCCGCTGCGCGAGCGTCGGGGCGCCGAGTGCCGACGGTGCGTTCGCTGACGGCGGAGGTACATTTTTCTCGGCTGTCGTATATGATATACGGGACTTTATCTCCGTCGTGTCCGCGTGTGCAGAGCAATGTTTTGTGGTCGCTTATGATAAGCATCCTGTAATCTTCATTTATACTGTCAAGCCGCTCTGTCAGAGGGGTTATAATCCGCGAGTCAATCCACTCTATGGCTTGCAGCTTGCCCTGCAGGTCGCCGTTGTGCGTACATTCGTCGGGCGCCTCAATATGAATGGCCGCAAAATCGTGCGTTTTGAGCGTTTTCGCGGCGGCGTCCACTTTTCCCTCATAGTTTGTTAAAAGCTCTCCGGTAGCTCCCGGCACAACGATTATGCTAAGACCCATAAGCATACCAATACCTTGACAAAGCGGCACAGCCGAGATGACAGCGCCGGTTTTTCCGTACTTGTCCGCAAAGCTCGGGAGAGTTGTCATAGCGCCGTCCGCCCAAAACCAAATCCCGTTTGCCGGGAGCTTGCCCTCCGCTCGGCGCTTTGAATTTATGGGATGATCATCGAGCATACTATGTGCCATGCGTATCAGGCTCGTCAGCGTTTTGGCATTTTCCGCGGCTTTGCAATCGCCGCCATCGCCCGCTTGCGGCAGCAAGCCGCCAATAGCTTTGCCAATATGATCGTGCGGCGGCGCAAGGGTCAGCGGGGGTGGTGCGGGGTTGTGGGACAGCGGGGTGTTTTTGCGTTGCACGGCAATATGCCGAAACGAGCCTGATGGGAAAATTTCCATGCCGGCAGCTTCCAAAGCCTCTCTAAAGCCCTGCATATCAAGCAGTTTTTCAAGTATCTTGTCCGCCAAATCACCGTCTATCGCCCCTGCCGAATGAGATAATATCTTTTTTTCTTCAAATGGCATATCGCCGTCCTCAAACGCTACCAGATTACAGCGGTATGCTATGTCTCCCGAACCGAGAGCTATACCTTTTGCCGCCGCCTCAAGAGGTGCGCGGCCTCCGTAAAAAACCGCCGGATCGCAACCGAAAATAGATAAAATCGCCGTGTCGCTGCCCGGCGTCATGTCCTTTGGCACGGTCAGCGCGCTGCCGAGCGTCCCGGCGTTTGCGAGTTTGTCCATTGACGGTGTATTTGCGTATTGCAGCGGCGTTTTCCCATTCAGCAAAGGCTGCGGGTCATCGGCCATACCGTCACCGATTATCAATACATATTTCATATCCGAAAAGCCTTTCTAAGCCGTCAGTAAATGCAGCGTCCACGCTAAAGTGTTGGTATATCCCCAACACACAAAGTCTATCAAAACGCCAACGCAAATGCAACCACTACTTGCCTTTGTAAAAAATAGGGGATGCCATTTAATTGTACAATAAACCTCCCCATAACCCCTTAGTGACTGAACACCGCTTATTCGCTCTTTGTCTGACAATGGTTGCATTTACCTTGTCCAGTCAGCACAAAATAAATTTTATACTAAAAATAAGTCCGTGAAGGTTTGATTTATCAGACTTCCACGGACTTATTTGTTGTGTCATTCATCATCGTCTTTCGGTTCATAATAATAATCAATTTCACGCTGAACATCGCCGCTTGTCAGCAATTTGCGGCGGCTCAAGCGTTCTTTTGCGTGTTCCAAAATTTCTTTAATTTTACGCTCAAATTCTGCCTTTGGCGGCAATGCTGTCCAGTATTGGGCTACAGCAATACCCTCTTTATCAAGTTCCAAAAGTTCAATTTGTTCCCGGCTTGCACTTGTGCATAAGATAATTCCAATCGGCGGGTTTTCATGTTCTTGCCGTTCAAATTTATCAAGCCATTTCAAGTAAAACCGCATTTGCCCCATGTACGACGGCTTAAAACGTCCAATCTTTAATTCCACCGCTACAAGCCGTCTTAATGTCCTATGGAAAAATAATAAATCGAGTTTGAAATCATCGCTGCCCATCGTCATTCGCACTTGACGGTCAACGAACGTAAAGCCATGCCCAAATTCCAAAATAAATTTTTCAAGTTCAATCAATATCGCTTTTTCCAAATCTGCTTCGTCAAAATTATCTTTCAAGCCAAGCACATCAAGCAGATACGGGTCTTTGAAAACATTAAAAGGCACGGCAGACACATCAGAAACTTGTGTGTTTGCAATTTCGCGGCGTTCATATGCTTTGCGGGAAATTTGACGGCGTAATTCCTTTGTACCTAAATTGCGTTTTGCAGAATCCTGTGCATAATACAACCGCGCTTCGTTAGATTTTTGCGGCAATATTTCAATAAAATGCGACCATGTTAATTGTGACGCCAGCTCCGTCACAATTTGAAAATCATCGAATTTTTCAGCAAAACGCATCATTCGGCGCAAATTATGAACATCAAATGTCTTGCCGTATTTTACCATCAATTTTGACGCCAGCTCCGTCACAATTCGTTTTCCGTATGCGGCGCGGTTGCCATCAAGCACAACGGAATTAACATAATGCCCGACTTCCCAATACATCAGCGTAATTTCGAGGTTTGCGTATATGCCGGCGTTTCTTTTTCGGGTTTCAATTATGCCCGCAACATAATTATATATTTGCGAATCGTCGAACAGCGCTTCGTTTTTTTCAATAATCTCATTTTTATTTTTAGGCATCATTCCGCTCCCGTTCTTGTTTTATTATTTTGCGCCCAACCTATGCCGTCTTTCATCCCCCAACACACAAAGTCTATCAAAACACCAACGCAAATGCAACTAAAATTGAGCGGCTTTGCAGGGCGTTAATCCTTTTGCAGTGCTCATCTCAAAGCCACCACAGTTACTATTCAGACACGGCTCGAATTGGTCTGTAGTACAACACATCACAGCCGCACATTATACGGCAGGAAATAGATTTGTCATTTTTCAAAAAAGCTCTTTATAAAAACCTTAAAGTGTGGTATCTTGAGATTAATCCAATGAAACTTGGAGGTGGAGTGCTTGCACTCGGTACGGCTCGCGAAGCGAGCCGTTTTACTTTGGAAAAAACACTGTACCGTGTTCCTCAATAATGTCGTTTTGTCGCCGAAATACCCGCGCAACTGCCCCGTGGCAAAATGCGGAGAAGATATTTTTTTCCGTCGATATCAGTGACGCAATATTTTTTGTCCTCTGACCAACCTTTAGTGATTGGTTCTGCGTTTATGAAACGGTCGCCGCCGAGTATATCCATTAAATACTACCGTCCTTATAATTGGAATTTTTTTGTTTTCTAATTCGGCAGTTGCGACTGCCGAATTAAATTTCCGTGACCTTTTTAGGTTTCGGCCCCGGCTTCACCGGGACGGTGCGCGTAGGCTTCGGCGCGTCCTCCGGGATTGCCCATGATTTACCGAAACGTATAACGCTGGGAATCATTCCCGCACCGCCCATCCTCTCGCAACAGCGTTGCGAGTTTTTCATTTTCAAACCTCATACCCATTCATTTAGTATATGTTTGATACTCCCAAAGCCTATGACTCACCCCTCGTCACCCTCGTTCTCACTGTCCAAACCCTCCGCTTCCGCCAACTTCCGCAATTCTCGCAGCTTGTTTTGAAGCAAAGCCTTTTGCGGAAGATGTGTCTGATAGTCGGCAATGAGCGCGGGCGACATACTACGGCTGAGTGCGTACTCCACGACCGTATCGTCTTTTTTTGCGCAGAGAATTAACCCGACGCTTGGGTTCTCATTCGGCTTTTTAACATCGCGGTCGAGCGCTTCAAGATAAAATTCAAGCTTTCCTAGATGTTCCGGCTTGAAATCGGTGACTTTTAACTCAATAGCTACAAGGCAGTGCAAATCGCGATTATACAACAGCAAATCAATGCTAAAATCCTTATTGCCTACCTGTACGCGGTATTCTTCACCCACAAGGGTGAAATCCTTGCCAAATTCAAGGATAAACTTACACAAATTGGAAATAATGGCTTTGCGAAGCTCCTTTTCTTTGTGCCTTTCGGGAATATCGAGAAATTCAAGAACATAGCTGTCACGCAAAGCCGACAACCCTGTGCTGCGCTCAATGAATAATTGATTTTGTTCGTTTGAAATCATGGTGCGTTCAAACAACACGCTGTCAACTTGTCTTTCCAGTTCACGGCTGGAATAATTGTTTTTTGCGGAAAGCAGCAAATAAAACTCTCGTTCTTCGTCACTTTTAGCCCTCGACATAATGGTGAGATTATTCGTCCAACTAATTTCTCTCAGCAGTGCTGAGAGTTTTTCATTTTCACAATAAGTTTCGTAAAACTGCTTCATCCTCCAAATATTCTGTGGTGAAAAGCCTTTTATGCCTTCATAATGTGATTGAACAAAGTCCGAAAATTCCTTGACGGTGGATTTTCCCCACTTTTCGGTTTTAACTTTTTTGCTCACATACAGCCCGATGTCCCAATACATATTTATAAGTTCACGATTAACAGCGGAAAATGCCTTTGCACGGGCTGTCTCGATAATTGAAATAACCTCGTCGAAAGCATTGGTGTTATTAAGTCTTATATTCTCGCTCATACACACTTCTCCATTTCTCTCACCAGTGGTGAGAGTTTTTCATTTTCAAACCTCATACCCAATCTATCCCCCAACACACAAAGTCTATCAAAACGCCAACGCAAATGCAACCACTACTTAACCTTGTTAAAAACCGGGCGAATCTTCCGGGTCATATTCCAACGAAGGCTCTATGTTTGACTGCCCCGCCAACCAAAAACACAGCATTTGACGGTCACAATTTTGCGACTTTCAGCTTTTTTGCGTTTTGATGTGATATAATTACTATGTATGTTTTGATGTGCCTTTTCTGCATTGCGGCACAAATGGCACATCAAATATTCAAAAAATATTCTAAAACCTAAACCATAATGGAGATTTTACTGTGAAAGACTCAAAGACCAAGTTTACAGTCCCCCGTGTAGTTTACTATCTTGCCTTGCTGCTGACATTTTCGTTTATACTTAGTTTTATTGACGCGGCGTATGCCGAGACCGCTGTTGACGGGCGTGATGAATTTGCGGAAGGCTTTCTTTCCAATTACGTCGTCTCACACCTCAATAGCGCGACAGGCTTTCCCAGTGAGGAGGCAAATGCCGTTCTCCAAACAAGCGACGGCTATATGTGGTTTGGAGGGTACAACGGGCTTTACAGATATGACGGCTCAAAATATACGATTTGGGATGCCGCTTCGCAGGACGGCTTTGGCAGCTCCAACATTCGCGCGTTATACGAAGACAAAAGCGGCGTGCTTTGGATCGGTACGAACGATAATGGGCTTGTGGCCTATCAAGACGGCAAATTTACCGTATATAATAAATCTCACGGGTTGCCGTCAAACATAATAAGGTCAATAACAGAAGGCGATAACGGTCTATACTGCGCAACGCCCGAGGGTATATTTATTATTGACGCGGAGCGTAATATTACATTGATAAAACTTCATACCGATATTCAAAATGCGGTGATTTCGATTTGCAGCGATGAAAATAATAATATCTTCGCGGCTTTTAACAACGGCGAGCTGTTTGTGTATACAAGCGACGGCCAAACCGTTAGATTTGACAGCGAGTCGGCAATCTATGCCGTCGGCAGTGTTTCCGGCGGCCGCGTGATAGCGGGAACACGCGAGGGCGATATATTTATTTTGCACTTTGACGGCCGTGATTTTACCCGCCGCGATCTTATATCCACGCCTTTATCTGTCATTGATTCGTTCTATGAGGACTCAAACGGTTTTATATGGATAGCGGGGCAAGCGGGCATTGGTTTTTTGGACAAAGAAGAAGTCTACCGCAACGCGGGTAATCCAAACGGCGTGGGGTATTACAGCGATATATGCGAGGATTATCAAAACGGTTACTGGATCACCGCTACAAACGGCGGCATAATTAAATTGACGGTCAGCGCGTTTACGGATTTTAACGCTCTAAACAACTTTGAATCAGGCGCCGCAAACGCAATTCTTATGGATAACGGGAATACCTATATCGGAGCGAACAATGGCTTATATATCTTAGACAGCGCCAAAAAGCCGATCCTCACGGATTTCACCGACACGATAAATACCCGTGTGCGCGGGATTTTCAAGGATAGTCAGGGGAATATATGGATTTGTACATATTCGCAGGACGGCGTGATCCGCTATAATCCGGCGGCAAATTCGTACAGGAGCTTCACGCCCGACGACGGCCTTGTTTCAGACAGGACTCGCGTAATACAAGAACTTCCGAGCGGTGTGATCGCCGTTGGGACGGCAATGGATATAATTATAATCTCCAAGGCGAAAATATTTCGCTGGAAGCGCGAATCATCGCCGCCGCCGACACCTATGATGCCATGTCTTCCGACCGTTCTTACAGAAAGGCAATGCAAAAAGAGGATATTTTAAACGAATTTATCAAATGCAAAGGCGCTCAATTCGACCCGCAGGTATGCGGCATTGTAATTGAAATGATAAAGCAGGACGGTTTTGATCACATAGACGTCAACAAAATAATTGACCTAAGTGATGATGAAATCACCGAAAATCCACCAAATCTTCTATGAGCATCAAAACTTCAAATCTGATAGTCGTTCTGCCGGAAACATGCCTGCCGGAATCATCTTCCGCAAAACTAAAGCCAACGCTGCTGATACGAATGTATTCTATGTCTTCCACTTCGTCGAGCAAGCTCTTGTGCGCGTCATAGTCGCCCAAGACGACCATTGTCACCGAAACGGTGTTAAAGATCGGGTCTCCGGTACTTTCTTCACCGTCGGCGTCAGGAACAGTCAAATTTACCGGGTTTTGTATCGTCTGGCTGATTGGCAGCAGATCGTGACTTTCCACGAGCTTTGTCAGCATAAGGCCGATGTCGCTGCTAAGTGACTCGCTGCTGTAGATGATATGAATATCGTCATAGTACGAGACCGCTTCGGCGTGGCGTGCGCGTATATCCGTCTCCGTGGCAAGCGCAAGCTCCATCTGGCTCTTCTCGACGGCAAGCGCGTTGTACTCCTCTGTGCTGTCTGACATCCAGTTATACAGCGGCACAAGTACAAATTGGAGCATGATGGTCAGTATTCCTATGCACATCAATCCAAAAAGGAGCGTTTTCTCACGTTTTGTAAATACTTTCTTTTCGTTTTTCATTACTTCATCCCCCCGCCGTTTAGATAAATATCAACAGTGAACGTAAATGTCTCCCCGGTGCTTCCCGTAAAGCCCTGATACCTGATGTCGCTCACCAAAGGACTTTTTAGAAGCGTTTCAATAAAATCATTGGGGGCTTTGGAATCGGTGCACGATGCCGTCAGGCGGACGACACCCGTCCTGTCGTTAAAGTTAAACTCTCTGGCAACGACGTCCACGCCGTGGTCGAATATGACCTCGTCGAGCAAGACGGCGTTTGCTATCGGCAGTGACCTCTGCCATGCGAACACATTTTCGGCCTGCGTTGAAATTTCATTGAGCGCGATTGTCTCAACGCGCAAGGTCTCTATCTCTGTCAGGGCTCTTTGAACCTCCGCAGAGCTTAAAAACGCGTTTATGTCGTCAATGTCGTTTCTCAGCACGACTGATTGCGCGAGAAAATAGACAGCCGGCGCTGAGAGCACGAAAATATAAACAATTAAGAATATAAGCCATGCTTTCTTCGGCCCTTTGGACTTGATATATTTATCAAGCTCGCGCCGGGCGGCGATAAGGTCTACGTTGCCTCTGCCGAGATATGCCGCAAACAGGCAAAAATGCGCTTCTATCGGCATCGCCTGTTCTCCTCTGCCCTGCACTGCAAGCGCGCAGAGGGTTATCCCTTCATGCGGGCTTTGCTGCTGCATATACGCAACCTCCGAAGCGCCTATGCCGACATAATAGCTGTGCGTCAGGCTGCCGAGCTTCTGGGATTGGGTAAACTGCATGAGGCCGTTCAGGTTGTCTAAAATATAGGTTAGCTTCTCCTGTGCCGCCTCGCCATAGAGCCTTGTGCGCGACATAAAGACATTGCTGCCGTTTACAAATATCGCGGTGAGCATGGTCATGCCGTCTATGACATTGACCGCGGCGACGCCTTTTTGCAATTCCGGTTTTTCCGACACAAAGCCCAGCAGCGCCTCTGTTCCGACGCGGATAGAGCCTAAGGCGATCCCCGCTTCCGCAAAGACGGAGGTATAGCTGTCCACCTGCGCCCGGTTTGCCGCAAATCCCAAAATCGCGCCTTCGGAAGCCGGCAGAGATGAATAGCCGCATACGATTTCGTCTGATGATTCAAACGAGTCCGCAAAGTCGTCCCGAATCAGATTGAGATATTGCTTTCGCGAAAGTCTTGGCGACGATATTTTGCGGTTTAGCAGCGAACTGCCATCCACAACAAGCGTCACTTTGCCGGTAAAGAGACTCGGGTTTTTCCGTTTCATAGCATTCAAGGCTTCCAGCAATATGGAATGGTCAATGATGGTTCCGTTATACATCACACCCTCGGGCAGAGGCTGCGCGGTATAACTCACCGCCTTTTTTCCCTCATGCTCAACTGCTTGAATTTGCTCCGCTGAGATATAGATTGATACATTCATAGACTGTCCTCCACAGTAATTGATTTAGAATTTAGGCTGCGTTGGTGGTTTGAGCGGGGTATACGTTGCGGGAGCTTCGTAGCGGAGTGAATTAAGTAATCGAGCTGTATAGCGACATCATCGGAAGCATGACGCCCAATATGACGACGAGGATAACGCCGCCCAAGACGACAAGCATCAGAGGTTCGCTAAGGGCGACTATCGCCGCCAGAGCCATTTCCGCTTCATAATCAAACATCTCGGCGGCGGAAGAGAGCATGGCGTCAAGCCGCCCGGATTCCTCACCGATAACTATGATACTCGCAAGTTTCGGGTCAAAACCGTCTATCTTCGCTATCGCGGCGGACAAAAGCTCGCCGTTGCGGACACTTCTTGTGATTTCGGGAAACTGGCTTTCAATATACTTGTTGCTCAGCACAGTTCCGGCGATTTCAAGAGAGCGGAGCATCGGAACGCCGCTGGCATAAAGCGACGCGATAGTTCTTGAAAAACGCGCCGTGTAGATTGTCCGAAGAGGCTTGCCAATGACGGGCAGACGCAGCTTGAGCTTGTCGAAAGCGAGGCGGGCTTTATCTATAGTCAAAAGATACTTAACCCCCAGGATTATCAAAAGCAGACCTATTATAATAAACAGATAATAGTTCATGAAAAAGTCGGTAATGCCCATTATCGCTCTTGTTATAAGCGGAAGCTCCCCGCCAAACGATAAAAGGACATCAAAAAACTGCGGGAGTATGAATATAAAGATGCCAACGACGACAAATATTGTGACGACGCCGATAATTTTTGGATAGCGCGTGGCTGTCTTGACCTTGCCGTTTAGCCTGTGTTCCTTGTCATAATGCACCGCCATGTTGCCGGTCACTTTTTCGAGCTGGCCGCTGGCTTCTCCCGATGCTATCATGTTTATCAGAAGTTCCGGAAATGATACGGTCAAAAGGCGCATGGATTCTGAGATAGAGATGCCTTGAAGAAGGCTCGCGTGGAGCTTTTCATACACCGCTTTGAGCTTTGGCTTAAAGTCGCTGTCTTTTAAAATCTCCATAGCGCGGGCGGCGGTGATTCCGCTCGAAAACATAGCTGTCAGCTGACGGCAGAAGTCGGCTATTTCGTCGCTTTTGAGGCGATAGTTTACTTTTGCTTCGTCTATCTCCTTAAACTTTACGGGAACAAGGTTCATTCTCCGCAAAACAGCGCGCAAATCCGCGTCGTCCTTTGCTTCCGCTATGTCTTTCACTTTTTTGTTTTCCAGATTAAGCGCGGTATATTGGTATTTTGGCATAATCCACCTCTTTGTAATTGGATTTTGTTAGATTACTAAGAAAAAGCTGAGATAATAGGTTATGATTTCCCGGCCGAAGAGCAAGGCGGCTGCGCAGCCGAGCGAGAGATATGGTCCGAATGGGATTTGTGCGCCTTTGGTTGCTTTTTTGCTGACAAGGAGGATAGTAGCTTCCAGACCTCCCGTAAAAACCGCGATAAACGCCGCTACGAGTACGCTTTGCCATCCGAGTATGAAGCCCGCGACAGCCATCAGCTTGATGTCGCCTCCGCCAAATGCCCCGCTGATTATGAGAGCGAGTATTAGCATCGGCAGACTTATTGCAAAAAAGCCTATTGCGCGTGAAAGTATCGTGACATCCGGCATTAGCCAGATAGATAAGACCGCCGGCGGGATAAGCGCGATAATCAATGCGTTTGGTATCTCCATTGTAGATAGGTCAATCAAGGCTATGGCAAGGAGTATGAATACCGCAAAGAGCGAAAATGGCGTCAGAATGGTAAATCCAAACTTGATAAAACATAGGGCGGCGAGAATTGCGCCTGTTATCTCGGTAAAAAAGTAGCGCGCTGAGAGCCTTTTGCCGCAGGTGCGGCATTTGCCTTTGATACAAAGAAAACTAATTATCGGGATAAGCTCAAACCAGACTAAGGTTTTTTTGCAATGCGTACATTCTGATCTTCCTTTGAGGTTTGATTTGCCGAGCTTGCGTCTTAGCGCGGTCGCGTTTGCGAAGCTCGCGACGGACGCGCCTGTCGCGGCGAGGATAAAAATGATTGCTATTTCATAAGCTGGCATAGTTTATTTTTGCCTTTATTTTTTAGTGTTCGTATGTATACGACGGTCATTGCTCTTTTCGGCCATAAAATCATTCCTCCCCGATCAGTTGCGTCCATCCGTGCGCAAACGATCGGACGCTCCGCGTCCATGCTCCGCTATCGGAATGATTTTTATGCCCACCGCTTCATAAATTTTGCAGTCAGTCAATCATTCCTCCCTATTGCGGCGCGGTGCGCCGCAATAGGGAATGATTTCGGAGCTTTCGCATCCTAAGTGCGCAGGTTAGGGTCCTGTAACAAACGGTCCGCCAGCTGCGGTGCCGTCGCCTGTTCCGACGCCGCCGCCTACCGAGACCCATACGCCGTTGTTGCTGCGATCACCATACGCAACCGCTATGCAGATTTGACCATCCCATTTCATGTTTACGATTTTAGCATGCTGCCCGGTAAATCCCGGAACAAATTCATCCAATGCAGCAGCAGTAAAGACGCTGGCGCCGCCGGTGGTGGCGGGTTTGCCGTCTGCCGGGCTTTGGTTATTAGTTGACGCCCATACTGACGCCGCTGTCATAATCGTGCGCGCGTCGGCCTGATCCGCCGCGACGTTGGCGCGTTCAATCGCTCCGATTACGGTGGGGAGCAGAGCCGCGATCAAAATCGCGATGATTACGATGACAATAATCAGTTCCACGAGTGTGAAACCCTTATTGCCGCTTTTTGACAAGTTTCTTCTTGCCGTGAGTTTGTTTTCCATGTTTATTCTCCTTCTTGTTTTTGTTTTTCACCTGATTTTGGTGAAAGTTTTTATTTTATATTAACTCGCATAATGATAATGCGAAATCAATACCCAGCGCGCTCTTCGAGAGTGATTTATAAGTAGCGCTCATAAAATCATTCCTCCCCGATCAATTGCGTCCATCCGTGCGCAAACGATCGGACGCTCCGCGTCCATGCTCCGCTATCGGAATGATTTTTATGCCCGCTTTCATAGTTCTATACACGTGTTACGGCGGACATAAACTCTGATACGTCGTTTGCCCTTTCTTTTGCGGCTTCCATGCTCACAGTGCCGCTGCGGACGAGGTTTGCAAGGTAGGTATCGAGCAGCACCATTCCCTGCTTCGCGCTCATTTGGATCGTGGAATTTATCTGGTGTCCCTTGACCTCGCGGATCAGATTTAGTATCGCGTCCGATCCGAGCATTATCTCAAACGCGGCGACGCGTCCTGCCCCCGCCGCTCTGGGGAGAAGTGTCTGCGTTATGACGCCTTTTAGGGTCGAGGCAAGCTGTGTGCGTATCTGCTGCTGATTATGCGGCGGGAATACGTCTATGATTCTGTCTATCGTCGCCGCCGCGCCCGTTGTATGGAGCGTCGAGAGGACGAGGTGCCCCGTTTCCGCCGCCGTTATCGCCGCCGAGACTGTTTCATAGTCGCGCATTTCTCCGACGAGTATGACGTCCGGGTCTTCGCGCATCGCGCTTCGAAGTGCTGAGGAAAACGAGTCTATATCAACTCCGACGTCGCGCTGATGTATGAAGGATTTATCTTGCGTGTAGACATATTCCACAGGGTCTTCGATAGTGAGGATATGGCAGGCTCTGGTTTTGTTGATATGATCTATCATCGCCGCGAGCGTCGTTGATTTGCCGCTTCCCGTAGGTCCGGTGATGAGCACCAATCCTCTTGGCTGAGCCGTGAGCTGCCTTAGTGTCTCGGGGAGTTTTAACTCGTCGAACGTCGGTGTTTTTGTGTTGATTATGCGAATCGCGGCTGTCATAAACTCCTGCTGACGGTATATATTCACACGCTGACGGTCGCCCGAGGGGGTAGAATATGCCATGTCAACGTCGCGTCCGCTGTCAAATTTTTCCGTCTGCGCCTGATTCATCATGGAGTAGAGCAGGTTTTTTTTCTCTTCCATGTTTAGCGCAAAATCGGTTTCTATCAGCGTACCGTCTATGCGAAAGACGGGGTTTCGCGCGGCGGTGATGTGTATATCGCTCGCCCTTTGCCGTCTCGCTATTTCGATGAGTGTGTTTATGTCCATATATTCCTCTGACTAATTTACATAGTATGTGAGCTTTAGCATTTCGTCTATTGTCGTTTTCTTCTCCAAAACGAGTTTTTGCAGGCTTGTTTGCAGACGCTTCAGCTTATTTTCTCTTTCTACATAGGCGTAGATGTCCTCCGACGGAGCTTTTGACGAAATCATGTTGCGGATTTTTCCGTCAATCGTCAAAATCTCATGTATCGCGACGCGGCCTTTGTAGCCCGTTTTTGAACAGTTGTGGCATCCCGCGCCCCGGGCGAAAGTCGTGGGTCTGAAATCTCCGAGCAGCGCGAGCTGAGCTTCGGTCGGCTCATATTCTTCATAGCAGAACGGGCAGATTTTCTTGACCAATCTTTGCGCTATGATTCCGACCAGCGAGTTTGCCAGAAGATAATCCTCGGCGCCCATGTCGAGCAGACGGACGATCGCGGATATGGAGTCGTTTGTGTGCAAGCTGCTGAGCACAAGGTGTCCCGTGAGGGCGGACCTGATGGATATTTTTGCCGTTTCTGTGTCGCGGGTCTCACCTATCATCACGATGTCGGGGTCTTGGCGCAAAATTGACCGCAGTCCGGATTCAAAAGTCAGTCCGGCAAGTACGTTCACCTGAGATTGGTTAATGCCCGCCAGTACGCGCTCTACCGGGTCTTCGATGGTCGCGATGTTCACGTTGCGTTTTGCCAGCATCTCCACAACCATATATTGCGTCGTCGTTTTTCCGCTTCCCGTCGGCCCTGTGAAGTAAATTATGCCGTGCGGATTATAGAGGATGCGGGTCATGGCCTCATAGTCGTCCTGCTCCATGCCGAGCGTCGCCGAATTATCTATCAGCGAGCTTTGATTGAGAAGCCTTAGGACTAATTTTTCGCCAAATACGGTCGGAAGCGTCGAAACGCGGATGTTCATCTCTATATCTTCGAGTTTGGCGCGGAAATGTCCGTCCTGCGGGGCGCGTTTTTCCGCTATGTCAAGCCCGCCGAGTATTTTGATCCTCGCGCAAATAGAATTGTGCAAAGTGGCGGAGAGCGAGAGGTAGTCTATTATCTGACCGTCCACGCGGATACGCACTCTTGTTTGTTTCTCATACGGCTCGATATGTACGTCGCTCGCTCCCGCCGCATAGGCTTTGTAGAGGGTCGAGTTTATGAGGGTTACTATCGGCGTGTCGTCGGCGGCTTCGGATATATCAACATACCGCAGAACGTCTACTTGCTCCGCCGCTTGGTTTGCGCCTGTCGCGGCGATTTGCGTTTCGATTTCCGAATACGCGGAATGAATGGCGTTAAAGATGTCCTCGCGGTCGGCTATCTGCACTTCGATATGAAGCCCGGTTATGAGCTTGATGTCCTCAATGGCATAGTAGTCGAGAGGGTCATTGATGTTTACAAGCAGCGTCCCCTGGTCGGCGGCTATCGCGATCAGGCAGTGCTTGTTTGCCACGAGCTTTGGTATTTTTTTGACGGCGGCGTAGTCAATCGGCGCGTCGCTCATTTTTACATAGTTGATGTTGAGCCGCTGCGCAAGCGCGGCGTTGAGCCGAGCCTCCGTTATAAAGTTGTTTTGAACCAGCACAGCTCCGAGCCGCATTTCGGACGGAGATTGCTTTTGAAGCGCGAGCGCTTGGGAAAGTTGTAATTCTGTGATATGCCCGGCGTCAACGAGCACTTCTCCAAGCCTGAGTTTTGCTTTAGTTGTAGCAGCCACTTTGTTTACCTCTCAAATGTTAGTTTTTTATGGGTATTTCTAAAAACCTGTGTCGTCAGATTTGTGCTATATTTTCCCGCCTCTTCTGTATCTTCTGTATCTCGGTCATAAAATCATTCCTCCCCGAAGAGTTGCGTCCATCCGTGCGCAAACGATCGGACGCTCCGCATCCATGCTCCGCTCTCGGAATAATTTTTATGACCGCCTTACGCGTTTCGGCTAACCGTCGTCGTCCGGGTCGGGCGCGGCGGGGCGGGGCTGGTTTAGAGCCAGCGGCCGCGCGGCATAAGCCCTTGAGAAAAGAGTATCGTCTTTTTTCAGTTCAATAGTCAGCTCATAAACAATTCCGTCTACTTCTATTTCGTTTAGCTCAACTATGCCCACGGAATTGACCTGAGCTTCCAATTTTCTGTGATACCCCTCCGGCAGCAATGGGGATTTTACTCCCGCCTGCTCTCTCATGATTATACCGCTATCTATGGTGTATGTCACTGTTCCGCCGCCTGTTCCCGTCGAAATCACAAGCGCCCAGTCATCTTCGCCGGAATTTCCGCTCTGATTGGGGGTGTCAATCGCGGAGGCGAGGTCATATATTATTTGGTTTGCGAGGCTGTCTAACATCGCGTTTTGCTCCGCCACTTCGATAGCTCTCGCTTGAAAACGCATCATTGGCATAACGACGCCAGAAATAGCGACCAATATAACGGACATCACAATAATGCCGATAATCAGCTCTACCAGAGTTAATCCTTTTTTGCTTTTTAGTATTTTAAGCAAAATGTTTCTCCTTTGACCTTTGCCTATGGCTCGGGTCTAAATGATCTATAGTTATAGTTGTCTTCGGAAAAAACCAACACGTCAAATTCTATCTCTAAATTATCTGTATACGCGATTTCATAATCTCCCGTAACGGAGCTGAACTCCAAAATATCATAGCTGAATGTAAAAGTGAGGGTGTCGTTTTGTTCATCGTCAAACTGCCCGGCTGTGATTTTGTTTGCCATGTCTTGCGCCGCCGCCGCTTTTTCCGCCGCGGCCGCGGTTATTCTCAGCGAGGCTGCCACCGTGAGGGCAATGGCTGTAAACAGGAGGCTGAGTATCAAAATGCTGATGAGGCTTTCTATCAGCGTCTCGCCTTTGTTTTGGCGTATGATTTTTGAGGCTTTTTGTATCAGCATTATGCTTACCTTGCTCTCCTTACTTTCCTTGCTCTTACCACGGGCCGTGGTCTATGGACTATGTACTTTGCATTACGTACTATGCACCGCGCCCCGTATACTACGCACCGTAGCCCATGCGCCCCGCGATCTACGTTGCAACGATATTTATCATCTCGTTGCGGGAGACAAGCTCCCACTGTCCCGAGCCGCCGGGGGCAAATGCCATGTCATCATCAAAGGGTCCGAAACATTCTTCGGGGTCGTTGAGGCAAGCGTCCGTGCATACCGGGTGTCCGCTTACATCTGTCAGCCCGTCTATGACTCCGTTATATACATATTCGGCGCTCGATGAATATATGACGTCGTCTCCGCTGCCGCCGTTTTGCGTTATTTCTACCGTGACGAGTATTCGCGACAGCACCGTCGCTGTTTTCGGAACGCGCTCCTCGGCTAAGTCATACCCAATCGTCACATCGCCGCTGTCCGGGTCTATATCAATATTCGTTATAAAGACCGCCGCGAAAGGTCCGTTTGTCACGACTTTTTGCTCCATAAATTCTATAGTTATGCCGCTAAGCCTGACGTCGCCGTCAAGGTCGTCGAGCTCTTGCAAAATTATTCCGTCAGTATTTAGCGTCAGTTTTCCGATACGGTTTCCCTCGCTTACCTTCTCATATATCTCCCATATGAGCATGTTTCCGAGTGTGTCCGGGTCATCGCTTTGCAGGCTGTGCCTGATGTTGTTATGCACGGCTTCATCAAGCAGTTTTATGCGGTTATGCTCGATTTGCCTCAGCATCGCGCTCGCGCCCGCGCCAGACGCGACAAGGACAGATACGCCGATAGCGAGCAGTATAAACATTACGGCGAGCACAAAGAGAAGCGTCGCGCCGGATGTTCCGGCAATCGGAATTTTGCGCATAAAGCGGGTGCTTTTTTTCGTTTTGTGTTTGAGCTTTATCATATCGTGATTTCTCTTAAATCAAAGTTTTTCTGTTAGTTCTCGCGGAAAAAATAACGATTCTCCGCTTTGTGCGATTGGTCTTTTTTAAACTATGGCAAAGGTGCTTGCCGCCTCTTCTTCGCGCAGTCCTGCGGGCTCTTTCTTCTCTGCCGGTCGTTATGATTATCCCTCCCAGAAATGCCGTGAAGGCTGCTCCGCTCGGCATACCGCTTTCTTCAAATTCGGTGAAGTCTGCACCCGTGCCCGTGCCGGTCGAGTTTTCGCCGCCTGTGAGGTCGCCCTCGCTATCTGAGTCGTCGTCGGACACACCGCCGCCTGTGGGGTCGCCGCCCGTGTCGCCCAAGCCGCCGCCTTCTTCGCTATTTGAGTCGTCGCCCTGCACACCGCCGCCCGTGAGGTCGCCCTCGTTCTCGTCGCCATTGACACCGCCGCCTATGAGGTCGCCCTCGTTCTCTTCGTCGCCATTGACACCGCCGCCCGTGAGGTCGTCGCCCTCGCCGTCCGTACCCGTGCTGTTCTCACCCTCGCCGCTGTTATCGTTCTCGTCGTCGCCCTGCACACCACCGCCCGTGAGGTCGCCCTCGCCTGTGGGATCGTCGCCCTCGCCGTTCGAGTTTTCATCGCCGTTTTCAACGCCGTTGAAAACGGTGGCGCCCGACGCGCTGCGCCCTCTTCCTCCGCTACTGTTCTCACCCTCGACGGTGCGTTCATCGCCACCGTCACCGTTCTCATTACCGCCGCCGTTCTCACCCTCGACGGTGTTCTCGTCTTGCTGACCTAAAAGATCGTCCGTTAACATCTCAAGGCTCAAGGATGCGCGGCTTCTTGACAAGCCCGGAAAACCTCCTGCGGGTTCTTCTGTCTCCGGCCATGATTTTGGTGTGTGCTCTGTCGGGCGCGGATAGGGGTAGCCGTCCGGGTCGTCCGGGTCGTCCGTGTCGGCGGGAAGCCAATTTGTCTCTTTCTCTTCTTCCTCATTTGTCCACTCATCTATGGCGGTCATATTGTCCGTCGCTATCGGCGTTCCGTACTTGACTGCAGTGTAGTCGGTCGGGACATTATAATCTTCTATATCATCTAATATCTCCGGGTCTCCTTTGATACTTGCTTCTCCGCTAAGATAGTAGTTATCTTTGATCTCGCCCTTGATATCCTCTTCGGGCGCGCCTTCTATATCATCCGTCCACTTATACACAACCGGGAAAATCAGAGTTTTATCGTCCTCACCAATTTCTTGCGTCACCACCTGCGGCGCTCTGGCGAGATATAGGTTTTCTAGTATGATACCGCCATTGTTCACGCCCGCTATGCCCGCGGCGTTGTGATTGCCCTTTATCGGCGAAACATCTCCCGTGCTGACAATCGAAACATACTGTATTTTGCCGGTGTTTACTCCCGCTATGCCGCCCGCGCCGCCCTGATCTGGGTCGGCTATGCTGCCGCTTTGGTAAATAAATGCTGTCTCGCCAAGGTCAAGGGCAATGTTTTGTACCGTGCCGTTATTTATGCCCGCTATGCCGCCCGCGCTCACGATTCCCGTAGAGTTGACGTTTATCTTTGCTCCGCCCGGGACTGTCGGGACTGTGAAGTTTAGCGTGATGTTTTCTATCGTGCCGCTGTTTGTGCCCGCGACAGCTCCCGCGTTTATGTTTGCCGAAGAGCTTGTAACGCTAATCCACGCGCTGTCATCTCCGCTTTCGAGTACTAAGTCTTTTATTGTTCCCGATGAGCCGACCGCGGCAAAAAGCCCCGCGTCTGCCGCCGCCGCTTGCGGTGTGATAGAGACATTTGATATTGTATGGCCGTTACCGTTAAATGTTCCGTTAAACGTGCCCGTCACTACGGCGGAGTTCGTACCGAGATTTACATCCGCAAAGTCGAGGTCGCGCAGCAGGTTAAATGTCAAACCCTGTGTCGAAGCGAAGTTCGATATGTTTCTCATTTGCTGGGGCGTTCGTATGTTAAAGATTGTCGGGTTTGGTATATCATATATCGCGTCCGCGCTTGGCGCGAAGTTCGGGTTTATATACCGGCCGCCCTCTTGAGGATGCAGATCGTTTACAAATATCTCGACTGTGCGGCTCGTGCCGAGTGAGAACGCGGGAAGCCTCACATAATGTACCTGTATGCCGTCACCATATTCATATACAGACGACAGAAGGTGAGTATTATTACCCGCCGCGCCCGCTTTTATGCTATAGCCTCCCGTTGTCGGGACTATCGCGGCATAGCCGTTTTCTTTCGGCTCTTTGTCTTGCAGATCAGGCAGACCCGTGCCCGGTGAAAATCCCATGCTTTCATCATCGTAAATTTCATAGTACGCGAGCCTTATCGCCGGTACTGTCACGCGCGGTGAAACGGCCGGCGGCGACTCGCCAAAATATTGATAGGGGTATTGCTCCGCGTTCAAAATAGTATTTGAGGTGGGCGAAACTTCCGCCGCTTTCCAAACCGAGTCTGCAAATGTCCTCAGCGCGTTCATCTCGTGGGTCGTCAGACCCGTGCCTAATAGTCCGTGCGCGGCAGCAAAAAGGCCATCGGCTTCGCCTCTCGGTGAATCGCCCGGGATATGCGTTCCCGTCAGGTAGTAGGCGTGATTTAGAGTTCCGCCGTCTCCCATAGTGTTTACTATCGGTTTTATGCTGACAGAGTCTCTGACGGCTCTTGCGAGATATAAAACTCTCGCGATAACACCCTCGTTATGCGCCGTTATGCCTCCGATAATGCCGTTTCGGTCACTTTGCAGTGAATATACGGGAGACTCTTCGGCATCTGAGATAAACATCACATCTTCGATAGTTCCGGCGTTTGATCCCGCTATAGAGCCTATCATGTCTGATTCTCCCGCGTTCTCGGCGCGAACCGTGCTTTGCAAAATCGCCGCGCTCCCGATTTTACCCGTGGCGGTATTTTCACCGGCAATGCCGCCGACATATGATACACCTGTGCCCGTGCCCGTGTTTTCTATGACGGTTTCGGTCACGTCCACTCTTAATATCTCGCCAAAGTTTCGCCCCGCGACGCCGCCGACATAGCCGTCCGGCGCGCCCGTGAGCTTGCTCTTTGTTATGGATATGTCTGTTATGCTTTTGTAGTTTAAAGCCGCTATCGCGCTGATATTCGCGCTGCCCGACAAATCAAAGTTATTTATGCTGATATTTCGCACTGTGGCGTTTGACGGGGCTGTTTCTGAACCTATTGAGGCAAAGAGAGAGCGCGGGAGAGCGGCGCTGTTTGGCAATGTAAGATCGGATATGGTTCTTCCGCCGCCGTCAAAGGTTCCTAAGAACTCACCTCTTACCACATGACCCGTCACGGGGTAGAGCGCGCTGTTTGTGGTCGGGAATACCGCTGTCGTTCCGTTGTTTTGCGGTGTGGTCGCTGTGTATGGAATCACTGTTCCGGCGGTTCTCTGTGTGGTATCTTTTCCAAGACCTAAGAGCTGCATCGAAGCCGACAAAGTAGCAGATCCAAAGCTGATATCATTGCCTTGCACGAACGTGAGTCCCTCGGTGCGATTTAGATTTACTCCTGTAGCTTCAGTCAAACGCGAAATCTGCTGCATTTGCCATGGAGTATGGATGTAGAAAGTTGTTTGTGTACGTATTGTATCAACATTAGGAATTGTGAGGTTACTTTCAGTTAGATTGTTGCACAAAACAGTTCCATCCATAAATACAGGGTATACAGATTTAGCAAAGAGTGGGTTAAACATAACTACCCCTGCAATTTCTGCGTTGTTTCCTTGACCTAAAGTTATGCCAACAATTATGGGTAAATGGGGATTTGAAGCAAAACCTGCGTCAGTCATTAGATTCTGCTCAAACCAATACAGCGAGATTGGAAGTAGATATGGGTAATCAGGATGCACCGGTGTGGGGGTATAATGCTCATTGATAGCCCCTATTGTTCTCCAGTTGCCGCTCCAGTCGTTATTCGTCGGATTATAAAGCCCTACCCTGTAGTCTCTTCTAGAGTTTACGGAACCTGAAGTACCAAGACGACTTGCATAACCAGCTTCAACGATTGTACCGTAGGGATTAAGTAAATCAATCTCCGTATAACCATTTCCGGAATCCGTCAATCTGCGGACGAAGACGCCCGCCGTGCCGTCTGCGTATTTTTCGTAGTAAACATAGACATCTTGTTGAGTAATGGTCACTGTGTCCGTGAGAGGCCAGTCCCCGGCGGCGGGTTGTATCGTGCCTTGCGGATAGGGGTATGGGAATACCGCTCCCGCTTGATTTACCACAGCCGCGTCGTTTAGGTTGTTTATGCTCCATGTACTTGCCCATGTAGTGTTCCAAGTGCCTGTGAGAGCGCCCGCTGTAGTCCGAAACTCCCTTACTAAATCGAGCGTCGTGCGAGCGTGTGCCGGGTGTGTACCCGTTGCGGGACGGTTATA